>Ga0307966_1002509_pt1 | contig 13897 bp, 10 predicted proteins | sample OrgLakmetagen646_FD_203141 | JGI IMG/M metagenome (GOLD analysis project Ga0307966, IMG submission 203141) | Saline water microbial communities from Organic Lake, Antarctica - #646 | ecosystem: Environmental > Aquatic > Non-marine Saline and Alkaline > Saline | place: Antarctica: Organic Lake... | reverse complement strand
CACGGCTTGAGTTTCGCCTGACTCCCAACGCTGAAGACATGAACAGCGCCAAGCGTCAGATTGTGAACTATTTTGAAAACGCCGGCAGCGAAGAAGCCGATAGTTTAGCCGCTGGCGATAGCCTTGCAACGCAACAGACAGGTGGCAATCCGCTGCTTCAGATATTCAGCCCTCAGGGCCGGAGTGAGTATGTATTTGGATATGCAGCCGGGCCTGACACAGCGCGTGTAAATGATCTGATCGGCCGCGAAGAGGTTCAGAATTTGCTTCCGCGGAGTGCGGAACTGATGTGGGGAGCTCAGCCATTTGCGACCGACCAGGGTCTTGAGCTCTTCGAACTTATTCCCGTTCGCACGCAGGTTGAAATGACCGGTGATGTGATTTCAGAAGCGAGTGTTGAGTTCGACCCCAACACAAATGAGGCACAGGTCGCAATGGCCATGGACTCTGACGGATCCCGCCGATGGGCGCGAATTACCGGAGCTAACATTGGCCGCCCGGTCGCTATAGTTCTGGACGGATATGTCTACTCCTATCCCAACGTGATTACTAAAATTAATAACGGTCGCTCCTCCATTACAGGTCTTTCCGGACTGCAGGAAGCGGAAGATCTTGTGAACATTCTGCTCTCCGGTGCGCTCCCTGCCCCGCTCGATATTATTGAGGAGCGAACGGTTGGTGCCTCACTGGGTGAAGAATCTATCCAGGCCGGTTTCTACTCCGTCCTGTTTGGATTGGTAGCTGTGGCCATCTTCATGATTGCCTACTACCACGCCGGTGGTGGAATTGCCGACCTTGCGCTGATTCTCAACGTGATATTCATTCTGGGAATACTGGCTGCATTCAACGCCACACTCACGCTTCCCGGGATTGCCGGTATTGTGTTAACCATTGGTATGGCGGTAGATGCAAACGTACTTATTTTCGACAGGATCCGTGAAGAGCTCAGGGCAGGTAAAACGCTTCGTGCGGCAATCGATAATGGATATTCAAATGCCATGAGTGCTATTGTAGATGCTAACGTAACCACATTCTTTGTTGGTGTGATTCTGTTCAGCTTTGGTGTAGGCCCGATTAAGGGTTTTGCTATAACGTTAATGGCCGGTATTGCATCGTCTCTATTCAGCGCTATTGTGATTACCCGCGTTGTTGTTGACTATCTTACACGAGAAAAAACATCCACCATTAGCTTTGGATAAGCTGAGTCACCTATCAAAAAATTTCAACACTTTTAATACAGGTATTTATTATGAAATGGTTTGAATCACCAACGTACGATTTTATTAAAGGCCAGAAGATCATGTATGTGGTTTCCGGCGTCCTATTTGTCAGTTCAATTATTGCCGTACTGACAATGGGACTTAATTATGGCATTGACTTCAGAGGCGGAAAAGAATTTGTTTTCGACTTTGAAAACAATGTGGAGGTCACGGAAATCCGCTCGGCTCTTACGGAACCTCTTGGGGGAACGCCCGAACTAAAACTCTTTGGATCAGAGAGTGAAATACTTCTGCGTACCGACGCTGAAGGCGATATTTCAGTCATTCAGAATCTGATCCTAAGCAATCTGCAGGAGCTTTATCCTGATAATCCGGTTCGGGTCATTAAGACCGATCTGGTAGGCCCGCGGTTTGCGGAAGACCTGAAAATTGCGGCCGTCAACTCCATACTCTTTGCCGTTGCGGTTGTATTCATCTACATCCTGATCCGGTTTAAAGGGTGGTATTTCTCAGCCGGGGCCGTTGCCGCACTCATTCACGACGTCGTTATTGTGCTTGGAATTTTCACAGTTATCGAACCAATTGTGAATTTTAACGTCACAATTGATCAGGCACTTATTGCCGCCTTCCTCACCATTGTGGGATATTCCCTGAACGATACCGTGGTTGTTTTTGACCGTATCCGGGAAAACTCTCTGATCTATAAAACAATGGAGTTTAAAGATATGATCAACAAAAGTTTAAATGACACGCTCAGCCGTACCGTCATCACTTCTGTTACAACCTTGTTTGTGGTAACCGTGCTGTTTATATTCGGCGGAGAAGTACTTAAAGGGTTCGCATTTGCTCTTGTAATTGGGGTAATTCTTGGTACCTACAGTTCGCTGTTTGTTGCCAGCTCAATCGTTGTAGAGTTACAGAAACGTGCTTCCCAGCCAAAATCATAACAACCTGAAATTATAAAAGGATAAAATTATGGCGTTTAATGTATCAGAAAGATATAACTGCGTAGTCATAGAGTTTAAAGGCAACGTTATGGGAGGCCCCGATGCCGTCAGTTTGAATGAAAAACTCCATGAGCTGATTGAGAAAGACCAAAATAATATCGTAGTTGATCTCTCGAAGGTTAAGTTCATGAATTCCTCAGGGCTTGGAATGCTTATTGGAGGCCTCACCACGCTGAGGAAGTCCGGTGGAGATCTTCGGATCTGTAATGCAGGAGACAAAATCGAAAGCTTGCTCATTGTTACGAAACTCATCACCGTTTTTAAGCACTACAAAACGCTTGATGAAGCGGTAGAATCGTTCGACGAATCAGAATAGCGGTATAGATAAAACTTTAACTATCTTAACGATAAGGAGGTGTATCCGCACCTCCTTTTTTTTGGCCTATGTCTACAAATATTATCATTGGCGCCCAGTGGGGCGATGAAGGAAAAGGTAAAATCGTAGATCTTCTTAGTAAAAACGCAGATTATGTTGTGCGTTACCAGGGAGGAGCAAATGCGGGACACACAATCAAATTCGACGACAAAGAGATTGTACTTCACCTGATTCCGTCCGGAATTTTTAATGGTGATGCCATCTGCATTATCGGCAACGGCGTTGTTGTTGATCCGGCTGCTCTGGTTGATGAGATCCGGGAAGTAGAAGAGATCGGAACAGATCTGAAGGATCGGTTTTTCATCAGCAGCTCCGCACATGTCATTCTGCCCTACCATAAAATTCTCGACAATCTTCGGGAAAAAAACCGAGGTGATGACGCTATCGGAACCACCGGTCGAGGCATCGGGCCTGCCTACGTGAGTAAAGTGGCACGGGTGGGCATTCGTATGGGTGATCTGCTCGACAATGACCGGCTTGGAGAACTTCTCCGAACCAATGTGAAAGAGATTAACAAGGCGCTGAAGCACGTTCATAACGAGCCTGAAATTGATGCCGATGTGATACTAAACAATCTAAAGCCGATCGCCTCTCAAATTGCCCCCTACATCTGTAATACTACAGCTATGCTGCATAAAGCAGTTGCAGCGGGCAGTGATATTTTGCTCGAAGGTGCCCAGGGATCGCTGCTTGATATCGACCACGGAACCTATCCTTATGTAACGTCCTCATCACCAACAGCAGGTGGTGCGTGTGTGGGAAGCGGTGTTCCGCCAACGGCTATTGATCATGCGATCGGTATCACAAAAGCGTACTCCACGCGCGTTGGAAACGGCCCTTATCCAACGGAACTTCATGACGATATAGGAAAGAAACTTCGAAAAAACGGAGCTGAATTTGGCGCAACCACTGGACGGCCGCGTCGCTGCGGATGGCTTGACCTTGTGGCCCTGAAATATGCCGTTAATCTCAACGGTATGGATCAGCTAGCACTCACAAAAATGGACGTTCTGGATGATTTTGATGAAATTAAAGTCTGTACCCACTACATGGTTGATGGAGAGAAAACAGATGTCTACCCCGTTGAAACAGGAGCTCTGGAACATGTGGAGCCCGTCTATAAAACGTTTCCCGGATGGAAAGAAAGCTGCCAGAACGCGGCAGATTTTGATGATCTTCCGGATCATGCTAAAACCTATATCGCTTTTATTGAAGAGTATACCGGCAGCCGCTGCAGCATCATTTCCACCGGCCCGGGTCGCACGCAAACATTAGTACGATAGGCGCACCATGAGTTCCGCCGGCACCTTTTCTATTCAATATGAATTTAAGGCGGACACTTTTCCGGAGGCGGAACAAACAGCTACTGAAATCGCACTGGAACAGACGGCTGAACTTCCGATTGATGCCATCCCACCGGAGCTCCAACACCTGACGGGGACAGTTTCCGGCTTAAAGCAAATCACTGACAGCCGCTACAGCTGCTCAATAGCCTACAGCTCTGATCTTGCAGGGGACGATATCCTTCAGTTTCTGAACGTGATGTTTGGCAACGTCTCCATCAAACCGAACATTAAAATAACAGATATAGACCCGGGGTCTCTTGCCTCACTGTTTCCAGGTCCGGCGTTTGGAATTGAGGGCATACGCGATCTGGCGTCAGCATATAAACGGCCTCTGAGCTGCACGGCCCTGAAACCGGTAGGATCCACTCCTGAAACACTTGCCGGTATTGCTTATGAATCGGCTTTGGGTGGCATCGACATCATAAAGGATGATCACGGCCTGGCCAATCAGTCAATGGCCGGATTTGAAAGCCGGGTAGAAAGCTGTGTTTCAGCCATCAAAAAAGCGGAACAAACAACCGGCAAAAAAACGCTCTATTTTCCCAACATAACAGCGCGATTCGAGCTGCTCAAGCAACGGGCGGAATTTGCTCTGGAATGTGGTGCTGATGGCCTTCTGATATCACCTCAGCTCACCGGACTTGCAGCCCTCACCTCACTGGCCCGGTCGTCTGTTCAGCTCCCCATCATGGCGCATCCTGCATTTTCGGGTCCCTATACCATTCATTCATTATCAGGTATTGCACCGGATGTGTATTTTGGGAAACTATGGCGTGCTCTTGGCGCTGATGCCGTAATCTATCCTAATGCCGGCGGACGATTTTCTTATACCCTTGATCAATGCATGTCGATTAACAATGCCTGTAAAGTTGGATTTGAATCTTTTAAACCTGCGTTTCCGGTCCCGGGCGGCGGTATCGACAGAAAAACTATTGCTGACTGGAAAGACCGGTACGGCAACGACACTATTTTTCTGATCGGCGGTAGTCTTTATTTGCATCAGGGTGGTATGCGAAAAGCAACAGAGGAGTTTCAGCGTTCGCTGGAAGAGAACTGAGCGTGAGCGGCGTATGCATAAAATAAAAAAGCCTCCGTTCTGACGCATCAGACGGAGGCATTGTGAGCGGGAAACCGGATTCGAACCGGCGACCTTCTCGTTGGCAACGAGATGCTCTACCACTGAGCTATTCCCGCAGGATTAAGTCAGATAATATCTTGACAAGACTCTAAAGATAATGCCTTTTGGGTGATAGTTTCAACACTATTTTCTGATTTTATGCAAAACTTCCTCAGAGTCTATCATGCTCTTAATTTTCTCATCTGACGGGATTACCGGCCGGTCTCTGTAACGGTCAACAATACAGATAAATCCAAGAGGTTCGCCGTCATCAGCATGAAACTGGTGGATTGTATCAGGCGAGATATAAACCATATCAAAAGCGCTGATTTCCCTAAGCTCGTTATTCAAAACAACATGCCCCCTGCCGCGGATAATGACCACGGAATGTGGATGCTGATGGTATTCAAGTGAAGAGTATCCGCCCGGCTGAATTTCAAAATACCGTGTCTGGGTGTTCAGCTCCGGGTGTTCATCTGCAAGAAGCGTGTACCGGTGGATGTCTTTAAAGTTATGACCGTCCGTTTTATAATCTTTACGCTCTACGCCTGACCACGAAAAGTTTTTCTCTTTTATGACTGCTGAATCGCCGCTCATAGTCGTTCCTGAATACGTTAATGTTTATACATAAAAAAGGAATCATTGGCAGATCGTTTCAAATCCTGAAATGGGTTTGAAAACCCTATTTTTGTGCCTCACTGTCGGGCTTCATAAACAGAACTCCGGCCATCGTAACAAATATTCCATTTCGTATAATCATTGACCAGCCAAATGTACTTCCCAGCACCATCGACAGTAAATTTGAGTCGTCCACATCACCAAAACAGCCGCAGTCCCCCTCCATGCCTGAACCCAGTCCGTAAATCGCGAAGGCAAAGAAGCCCGCGTAAATCAAGGCACCTACAGGTACCACCCATTTCTTAAATAATCCGGATACAAGAAGGCCGCCAACCAATAGTTCAACCCAGGGAAGTGTATCAATCACGAACGATTGCAAAATGGTAGGTACCCACGTGATATAGGCCACTGTTTCAAGGAGTGCGGTATTGTCCTGGACTTTCAGATACCCCGCGATGAGCAACAGTAGTCCCAAAATGATCCGGAACACCGGCTGAAGAATGAATATGATTTTTTGCGTCTTCATGAGTAACAATATACGATCTGTTCATAAAAATACTTTCGATAGAATAAACAAATTTCAAAGCTGTTAAAACCTAACTGACACAAAGTTTCTATTCCTGAGCAGCAACTCAGCCCATTAATTCGTCTTCTGCGTCTCTTTTATTTGGCTGAAGATTCCCTATCTTCTTCTCTACTGAACATCCAGATTTGCTATCATACAAATTATGACTGATAAACCACACGATTATTGTGGAATTTTCGGTGTCTTCAACCACTCCGACGCCGCATTGCTCACCTATTACGGACTTCATGCGCTGCAGCATCGCGGCCAGGAATCTGCGGGAATCGTTACAAGCTATTTCGATGAGCGTAAAGACCGGCAGGTCATGCCAATGCACAAAGATTTCGGGCTTGTGCTGTCTGTGTTTGACAATCACAAGATATTCAAAAATGAGCTGAAGGGCCGTAATGCAATTGGCCACAACCGATATTCTACGTCCGGCTCCTCAAAAAACCCGGCCAATATCCAACCGTTTCGGGTGCACCATAAAAACGGGAACCTTGCAATTGGCCATAATGGGAATCTCACCAACGCCAGGAAACTTCGTGATATGTTCAGGGAAGAGGGCGTGCTGTTTCAAAGCACGTCGGATACCGAGCTTATCCTCCACCTGATTTCGCACAGCAATAAATCGAACCAGCTTGACCAAATTCTGGACGCTTTGCAGAAAATTGAGGGAGCCTACTGCCTGGTGATTCTCACTGATGACAAACTCATTGCCGTGCGCGATCCAAACGGCTTCCGGCCGCTTGCCCTTGGAACAATCGACGGTTCCTATACGGTAGCAAGCGAAACCTGTGCCTTCGATATAATTGGTGCTGAATTTATTCGTGACGTGGAGCCCGGCGAAGTTATTGTAATCGACAGGGAGGCAACGGATAGCCAGAAGCCAAAATCTTATTTTCTGGAAGCAAAAGAGGGCACAACCAGCAGTCAATGCATTTTTGAATACGTCTATTTCTCCCGTCCCGACAGCAAGATATTCGGCGAGAACGTCGATAAAATCCGGCGTAATCTTGGAAAATATCTCGCAAAAGAACATCCCTTGGAAGATGTCATTAAATATCCCGATTCCGATAAAAAACCGATCATCATTTCCGTACCCGATTCAAGCAATACGGCCGCCCTCGGCTATGCGCATGAAAACCAAAAAGCGGGATACGATTGCAAGTACGACATCGGGCTGATCCGCAATCACTACGTGGGACGGACCTTTATCTCTCCGGGCCAGAAGTCAAGGGAACAGAAAGTGAGAACCAAATTCAACACGGTAAAAGGCGTAATTGAGGGTCGCTCCGTAATCATTGTTGATGATTCTATTGTCAGGGGCACAACCTCCCGATATCTCGTGGAGATGATTCGTGATGCCAACCCAAAAGAGATTCACTTTTTAGTGAGTTCACCCCCAATTACTCACCCATGCTTTTATGGGATGGACTTTCCGGACCCAACGGAATTGATTGCCAATAAATTTAACCGCGACATCGACGCTATTGCCCGCGAAATTGGTGTGGACAGTGTTCGCTATCTGTCGGCTGAAGGGCTGGTGAAAGCAGTGAAAGAGTCGAATGAATCAGGGCTGGACTACTGCACAGCCTGTTTTACAGGCAACTACCCCGTTCCCGTTGAGTTTAACGTGGGAAAAGAAGAGAACGAGCTCGTCTGATACCGAGTTTACGATCGGGCAAACAACTAAAATTTCGTAACAAATCAGATTTTAGATATAGAGTATTACTATGGCATTTAAATCAGCCAAATTCATCACCGGAGCACCGAATCTCGATGCATGTCCCCCTGAGACGGTTCCCGAATTCTGTTTTGCAGGGCGTTCGAATGTAGGAAAGTCATCTCTGATCAATAAGGTCACCAACAAAAAGCGTCTTGCCCGCACCAGTAATACACCGGGTAAGACACAGCAGATGAATTATTACTCCATAGATGATTCATTCTACATCGTTGACCTTCCCGGATTTGGTTTTGCAAAAGTGCCGAAAAAGGAACGGGAGCGATGGGGCAAAGATATCCAGCAGTACATGCTAAATAGAGATACTCTTCAGCTGATTTTGCATCTCGTTGATTCCCGTCATCCTCCTACACAACTCGATGAGGATTTTTTCTATTGGATGGCATCAAACAGCATGCCGTTCTCTGTGCTTCTGACCAAAGGGGATAAACTTTCAAATAACAAGCTGGGGCAATCAAAACAGAGAGTCATAAATGTATTAAGGGAGATGAATATTGAAGTTCCTGTGATCCCCTGCTCGGCGGAGAGCGGCCGGGGCATCAATGAGGTGCAGTCACTCATCCGTGAATTTATTAATCCTAATGAAGAGCAGCTACCTGACTAACTAACCTTTTTTTTACAGCTGTCATTGGCGTTCAAAGGTACGTTAAACGTGATTTTCGGGCGTCGCTTATAGAGTTCCACACATTGTATGGGTTTATTCGAAACAGGTTCAGGAAACAAGTATCGGAGTTTGCGAAACTGATCAACTCTGTTAAATTACCTATTAAGTCTTTCCTGATGGTCACCTAAAACTTTATCCGATCATATGAAACTCATGACATCTTCCATTGTACTGTTATTTTTCTGTTTCTCTCTCCTTTTTGAACCCGACGTAGATGCCCAGTCAGTTACATTCGACTCCCCGAATGGCACTGTTGAAATCACATTTTATCTCGATGATGGAAGTCCGTTTTACAGTGTCTCTCGTTTAAACAGACCCGTGATTGAGAAATCCAGGCTTGGTATGGATCTTCGTAATTCAGAGCCCTTGGGCAATCAAATGGTGATTGAAAACATGTCGAGAAGCCGAACAGATGTTGAATGGGAGCAGCCGTGGGGAGAAACCCGGTTTGTACGAAATCGTTACAATGAACTGAAGATTCATCTTTCTGAACAGGGAACAGAAAGCCGAAAATTGGTTGTCGTTTTTCGTGCGTTTGATGACGGTATCGGTTTCAGGTACGAGTGGCCTGAGCAGGATTACCTGTCCGATTTTGAGATTATGGATGAGTGGACAGAGTTCAATCTCTCGGGAGATCCGGCCGCCTGGTGGATTCCCGCCTACAGCGATAACCGGTATGAATTCCTTTATCAGAAAAGCCGGGTGAGTGAGCTCGATACCGTTCATACGCCGGTCACGTTTGAAACTGAAGACAGATTGTACATTTCCATTCATGAGGCGGCCTTGACCGACTACTCATCTATGACGCTTGCACGAACGCAGGGTACCATACTTGAGGCTGATCTCGTGCCGTGGTCCGACGGTGTGAAGGTGAAGGCAAGCACACCCCAACGGTCACCGTGGCGAACCATTCAGATATCCGACACATCCGGAGGACTGCTTGAATCCAACCTGGTGCTGAATCTTAATGAGCCGAACAAGCTGGACGACACCTCTTGGATTAAGCCCGGAAAATATGCCGGCATCTGGTGGGAGATGCATCTTGGTACCTCTACATGGGGATCAGGACCCGATCACGGGGCAACCACTGAAAATGCCCTGCGGTATATCGACTTTGCCGCTGAAAACAGGTTTAACGGTGTACTGGTTGAGGGATGGAATATCGGCTGGGACGGTGAATGGATTGCCAACGGTGAAGATTTCGATTTCACAACGGCCTACCCCGATTTCAACATCGAGCGGGTAACCGAATATGCCAATGAGCGCGGAACACGGCTTATTGGCCACCATGAAACCTCCGGGGCAGTTACAAATTACGAGAACCAGCTGGAGGACGCATTTGCATTCTACGAGCAGCTTGGTGTCCGTGAGGTTAAAACCGGATATGTAGATTTTGGCCAGGGTATTGAACGGATTGATGAGAATGGTGACACAACCTACGAGTGGCATCACGGGCAGTATATGGTGCGCCATTTTCAGTCCGTGGTAGAAACGGCCGCCCGGCATAAGATTATGATCAACGTTCACGAGCCGATTAAAGATACCGGCCTGCGGCGGACATGGCCAAACTTCCTCAGCCGCGAAGGAGCCCGCGGCCAGGAGTACAACTCCCGTGAAGGCGGCGGCAACGGGCCGGAACACACAACGGTGCTTCCATTTACTCGAATGCTGTCCGGACCGATGGATTTTACGCCCGGTATCTTTGATCTGACGCCTCCCGGCAAAGGTGGAAACAGCGTGGAAACCACCATAGCCAAACAGCTTGCGCTCTATGTGGTACTCTACAGCCCTATTCAGATGGCGGCCGACCTGCCTGAAAACTACCGCGCCAACCCCGAACCTTTTAAGTTTATTCAGGATGTACCCACCGACTGGGACGAAACTAAAGTGATCCACGGGGATATTGGAAATTACATCACCATTGTCCGAAAAGACCGAAACAGCAGCGACTGGTATCTTGGCTCCATCACTGACGACACTGGCCGTATGCTCAGTACGCCCCTATACTTTCTTGAGGATGATATTACATATGTGGCCGAAATCTACGCGGACGGCGATGATGCTGACTGGTCTGCGAAACCACTGGACATTGAGATTGAGAGCAAGCTTGTCAACAGCAGGACTCTGCTAACCCTTCGTCTCGCCCCCGGCGGCGGCCAGGCAATACGATTTCGTCCCGCAAATGATCGAGATATTGATGAATTGAAGTGGTATTGAGGGTGAAAAGCACACCACTTCACCCCTTACTAATCCAATAGGTAATTCAGAATGATGAATCAAACTGTTTGTGGTGATATGTTTGCACCGGCTGTTTTTGTGATGCCAGCAGATTTTTTCTAAGAAATAGTGTAAGGGACCTACAAAAAACTGTTCATAAGAATATGAAAATGGTTCATTCATCCGAATTCATTGGACAGTGCTTAAAACGCCACCAGCAATTGTCATGGTAGTGTTTGGGATGGACCTGCTAACTTATTAAACGTCCAGTTTCAGGGCTCGAATATTTTTATTATGAAGAGTAAAAAGAGGAAGATCGCCGAGTCTATTTTATTTATTGCACTACTTGTAGTTCTCTCATTAATAACCCGAAACTGGACTGCTATAAAGCACTATTTCTTTTCCGGAATATAAGATTGTATTTAAAGGCTTGAGAGTATATTTTTTTGAGATTTTTTTAATACCCCAACCAATTTTTCTCTTTCTCAATTAAACTAATTCCCCAAAACCAAACCCTTCAAGGTCGTGAATACTCTTGAAGGGTTAGAGCTCCAATTTCCCATTTTTCTAATCAACTTATTTCCTTCCCTTACCAGACGCTTGAACATCTTCTAAAATTCATTTACTAATTCCCGATTTTCCCAACTAATTCCCTAAACCCAAACGCTCCAAGGACCTCTGGACGCTTGGAGGTTTTACTTACTCATCCAACTCAAAACTCCCCACCTACTTTACCATAAGCATTTTACGGGTTTGGGTGAATCCATCGGTCTGCAAACGGTAGATATAGATTCCGCTGGAGAGGTTTACAGCGTTGAAAATTGCGGTATGTTGGCCGGCCTGTAGGCGGTCGTTCAACAATAATGATACGCGCATTATGAATAGTATCTTCTAAACTTGCAGGAGCATGTAGCTGTTGTCTGTTGACCAGTTAAAGGGATTGTGCTAAATGATAGACCTTTGAATTACACCTAAGAATCAATCAATTAAACTTTGAAATGCATCTGCCAGCTGGCGAGCAAGTATTAAATGTAACTATAGTGCTCCATATGACACTTAATGAGCTATTCCCATAATACACACAAAGAAGGACAATAAAATGTTGAATAGTATGATACCAGAATGTACAGGTGCATCACGTATTTGATAATACTTTAAGTAATTAAGAAGTGCCCGTTAACAGTAATATGCCACAAGGTGTCCCTCAAACTTCTCAAAACTAAACAAAAAACCTTTGACCTACTTTGAGAATTCGTAGGCAACAATGTGCGTTTCATTAGAGGTGAGTAGGTATAAAATATCATTGGAGTAGCCCACTATCTTTCCCTCTTCCGGTAAACGTAATTTCTGCGTTATTTCCCCATTTAAATTTACTATCAACATATTCTCATTCCCACCTGTTTGATCTCCGGTCTGAATCAAGAAATGCTCATCATCAAGCACTAAAAACTCTTCAAAAAAACTACCATCGGGTGCAAATGAACCCGCTTGGATAAGCTTGGCTATATTTGAATCTACACCTACATCGGAAGTCAATGAGGTACCTTTTATATACAATCCTTCTGCTATCTCTTTAATATCAGGTATTTGAAATCTTCCAATTTCAACAAAGTTCTTGTCGTATTTAATACATCGATTCTGATAGTACCAGCATGTGACCCATTGATCTTTAAAATCCAGTAACCGAAAGCGGTTTAGAAGCCCCGCTTGTATTTCAAATCCAAGATCAATTCTCTTCACATCGCTGGATTTTGGGGTATAGATTAATATATGATGTTCAAGGCCTGGGTATGCTGCTCCATATATGATGCCGTCCCTATAGTGAATAAAATCGGTTTTCGGTATATCTTGGACATCATAATTATTCGTAATAAAGTTCAAATCTTCATCATAAATATAGTAATACGGTTCGGCAACTCCTGTAGCGTAAATTAAACTATCAGCTGGAACAATCTGCTTTGGTCCACGCATAAACTCTCCGGGCCCTCTTCCTTCACGTCCTGAGTAAGCTTTTAAATTTCCATCGCCATCAAATTTATAGAGCCTCGATAATGCTTTGTCTGCTATATAAATCTTGTCTTGGTAAATTTTAAAATCTGAAATTTCATAAAACTCAACCTCTCCCAGCTGCTGAATCTCGATTTTTTCACCAAAACTATAGCTGCTCTGAAGTATTGTAATCCATACAACAAGTACATATACCATTTTGTTTTCATGCTTTTAGAACAGTCATCATAGCAGTTATTATGATGACTGCTTGTTTGTTATATATTATGCTTCCATAGGTTCTCTCATACAGTCATTGTATGCATTCGGACAAATATTGTATGTGAATTCCATATATGTCCCATGATCATATTCGCCATTCACTAAATTTTCAGCTACAGTAGCCGTACAGTTTACGAATAGAGTTTGACATATGGGTGAATCATCATAAAAACACCCATTTTAAACTGTCAATGTTTCAGATGTAATAAAAAATGATAAAACTCCAAAAAATAATCCCATAATTGTATTCATTTGCTCAAGATTTAGTTAATATTAGGTTTCCATAGTGGTTATCCAATATTACCCCCCCCTCTCTTTAGATGCAATAGTAATTAGCATATTTTCATCCGAAGGTTATATCGCAATGTTCTAAGCCTGCTCATATACCTCACAACTAAGTATGTCGAACGGGGACAGACATTCGACCTACGTAGATCGAAGCTCCCGCTTCGATTATTCGGTAACAGGCTGTTCGTAGCTAATGGAGCACCATTACTGAAACAGCAAGAGAACCTAAGATTTATGAAATAACCCCAATTAAAATCGTGGCCTGCCGAACGGGGACGTTCGACCTACGTAGATCGAAGCTCCCGCTTCGATTATTCGGAAACAGGCTGTTCGTAGCTACAAGAACACCATCACTGAAACAGCAAGAGAACCTAAGATTTATGAAGTGACTTCAATCAATGTCGGGACCTGTCGAACGGGGACGTTCGACCTACGTAGATCGAAGCTCCCGCTTCGATTATTCGGTA
>Ga0307966_1002503_pt1 | contig 13925 bp, 8 predicted proteins | sample OrgLakmetagen646_FD_203141 | JGI IMG/M metagenome (GOLD analysis project Ga0307966, IMG submission 203141) | Saline water microbial communities from Organic Lake, Antarctica - #646 | ecosystem: Environmental > Aquatic > Non-marine Saline and Alkaline > Saline | place: Antarctica: Organic Lake... | reverse complement strand
CAAAGCGCGCTCGACGTCATGATGCGCGGCGAGATCACCGATCTGATCGACCTGCGCAGCTATCTTGATGCCGAACGCGGCGCATGGTGACAGCGCCGCTGCGCCGCGTGGTCTGGCCGCGCAGCGTCCGGATCATCCGCTCGATCTATCCGCCGATCGACCTGTTCGAGGACATCGCCGATCCGGCGGATTGGGAAGCATTGGCGTCGGCCGAGGCCAAGTTCAATCCTCGCATCCGTGACAGCATCGGTGATCTGGCAAAGGTGCCGGTGGCCCGACGGGTCACAGGGATAGGCGCAAGCTGGGTCATGGCGCCGTTTGTCCACTGCTCGCCACTACGGCCCGGGCGATTCAGCGACGGGTCGTTCGGATTGTATTACGCGGGTGACAGCAGCGAGGTTGCGATTGCCGAAACCATCCATCACCACACGAAAACCATGCTAGCCACCAATGAGGCCCCCGGTTGGACATCGCAATTCCGCGAGTTGATCGGATCGGTCGACACCGAATTTGATGATGTGTCCGGAATGGATGACCTGCTGCACCCCGACGACTACGGCGCGTCTCATGTCTTCGGCGCAGAGCGACGCGGCGCAGGATCGAACGGCATCTTCTGGCCGAGTGTCCGTTACCCAACTGGCAACTGCATCGCTGCGTTTTGGCCGGATGTGGTCCCGATCCCCACCCAAGGCGGGCATTTCGCCTATCACTGGAATGGAAGTGCGGTTGATTACGTCAAGAAACTGGATACCGGGGAGATTATGAGCGTTCATTAGTACTGCAATCTGTCATAGCCCGATGGACAAGAATGATCTCGCATTGCAGCGCAGCCTTCTCACCCATACGATCAAGACTGAAATCCTCTACATAAATACTCAATTTAATCAATAAAATGCCACCACCAATCGATATGGCATTGCATCAGGACCGCCAAACCCGCCCATGAACCAAATTGCTCACAACAGGCTCGTTTCTTTCATCTGGTCAATTGCTGACGACTGCCTTCGCGATGTCTATGTTCGCGGAAAATATCGTGATGTCATCTTGCCAATGGTCGTGTTGCGCCGCCTGGACACCCTTTTGGAGCCGACAAAAGCTGACGTTCTAGAGGAGGTCCGCTTCCAAAAGGACGAGATGAAGGCCACCGAACTGGACGATGCGCCCCTCAAGGCCGCCTCTGGTTACGTATTTTTCAACACCAGCAAATGGACGCTGAAGCAGCTGCATGCCACCGCCACGAACAACCAGCAGATCCTGCTGGCAAACGTGGAGGATTATCTGAACGGGTTCAGCGACAACGTCAAAGAGATCATCCAGCGCTTTAAGCTGCTGGAACAGATGCGCCACATGGCCGACAAGCAAGTTCTGCTGGACGTTCTGGAAAAGTTCATCTCGCCCTACATCAACCTGACACCACATTTGGTCGAAGACCCCGAAGGCAATACGATGCCGGGTCTGAGCAACCTCGGCATGGGTTATGTGTTCGAAGAACTGATCCGCAAGTTCAACGAGGAAAACAACGAGGAGGCGGGCGAACATTTCACCCCGCGTGAGGTGATCCACCTGATGACGCACCTGATCTTCGATCCGATCAGGGACCGGCTGCCCCCGGTCATGACCATCTACGACCCCGCCTGCGGCAGTGGTGGCATGCTGACGGAAGCGCAGAATTACGTCATCGACCCCGATGGCTCGATCAAGGCGACGGGCGACGTCTACCTATACGGCAAGGAAATCAACGACGAGACCTATGCCATCTGCAAATCCGACATGATGATCAAGGGCAACAACCCCGAAAACATCAAAGTCGGCTCGACCCTGTCCACCGACGAATTTGCCGCAAATCGCTTTGACTTCATGCTGTCCAACCCGCCCTACGGCAAAAGCTGGAACAGCGAGCTGAAACACATCAAGGACGGCAAAGACGTCATCGACCCCCGCTTCAAGGTCGATCTGGGCTATTACTGGGGCAAGACCGAAACCCAGGACGCCACCCCTCGCTCCAGTGACGGCCAGTTGTTGTTCCTGATGGAAATGGTGGGCAAGATGAAGTCCACCAAGGACAGCCCCATTGGTGCGCGCATCGCATCCGTGCACAACGGTTCCAGCCTGTTCACCGGTGATGCGGGCAGCGGCGAATCCAACATCCGCCGTCACATCATCGAAAACGACATGCTCGACACCATCATCCAGCTGCCCAACAACCTGTTCTACAACACCGGCATCACCACCTACATCTGGCTTCTGACCAACGCCAAGCCCGAGGCGCGTCGTGGCCGCGTGCAGTTGATCGACGCCAACCTGCTGTTCCGCAAACTGCGCAAGAACCTTGGCGACAAGAACTGCGAATTTGCGCCCGAACATATCGACGAAATCATCGCGGCCTACCTCGCGTTCGAGCCCATCGAGCGCATGATCGACGGGAACGGCGATCCGACTGGCATGGCCGTGCAGATCTTCGACAACAGTGATTTTGGCTATCACAAGGTGACCATAGAACGCCCTGATCGCCGCCGCGCACAGTTTAGCGCGGAACGGCTGGAAACTCTGCGCTTCGACAAATCCTTGCGCGAACCGATGGCACAACTTTGGGCCGAGCATGGTGATGCGGTCTATCAGCCCGGCTTTCTGAAATCGCAGGCCAAGGCGATCCAGACCTGGTGCGAGGAACAGGAGATCACCCTGAACGCCAAACAGCGCACCAAGCTGGTTGATACGGCGTTGTGGGTCCGCCTGCGCGATCTGATCGCGGTCGGCACGCAGTTGATGCAGGCTGTCGGCACCGAAGAGACCGCCGATTACAATGCCTTCCGCGACAGTGTGGCCAAGGTCCTCAAGGCCCGCAAGATCAAGCTGTCCGCGACCGAGCGCAACGCGATCCTGAACGCGGTCAGCTGGTATGCCGAGGATGCGGAAAAGGTCATCGACAAGGTCCAGCGGCTGAAGGCGGCGGAACTGGCGACGATTGCGGCGCGGCTGGGGTGCGATCCGGCCGATCTGGCCGACTTTGGCTTGTATCGTCAGCGCGACGGCAGTTTCCTGACCTATGAGACCAGCAGCGATTTGCGCGACAACGAGGCGGTGCCGCTGAATGACAGCATCCACCGCTATTTCCGCGCCGAGGTGCAGCCGCATGTGGCCGAGGCCTGGATCAACCTGGACTCGGTAAAGATCGGCTACGAGATCAGTTTCAACAAATACTTCTACCGCCACAAGCCGCTGCGCAGCCTGGATGCCGTGACGCAGGATATTCTGGCGCTGGAGGAAAAGGCCGACGGGCTGATGGCGGTTATTCTGGGGGTCGAGATTGCTACCAAGCTGGAGCCAGCAGAATGAGTTTGGCGGCGTATCCGACCTATGACAGCTACAAGGACAGCGGCGTTGAGTGGATCGGCGATGTCCCCAGCGAGTGGCAAGTCGAGCCTGGCCGTCAGTGCGTCTTCGAGAACCGCGATAAAAACACAAGGATGAAAGAAAGCACCGTGCTGTCTCTCAGCTATGGTCGCGTCATCGTGAAGGACGAGGACAAGCTCACCGGGCTGGTTCCCGAAAGCTTCGAGACCTATCAGATCGTCCAGCCCGGTGACATCATCATTCGTGGCACTGATTTGCAGAACGATATGACGAGTCTTCGAACCGGGCTGGCGAAAGACGTGGGCATCATTACGTCCGCCTACATCAACCTGCGACCCAAGGCGCAGATTGACCAAGTTTTCCTGCATTATCTGCTTCACTCCTACGACGTGAAGAAGGTTTTCTATGCCTTGGGTTCAGGCCTCCGCCAAAACCTGTCATATCTGGATTTCAAGTATCTGAAATTGCCCATTCCTTCGCCCATCGAACAACGCGCCATTGCGGCGTTTCTCGATGGGAAATGCGCGGGGGTGGATGAGGCGGTGCGGATCAAGGAGGCGCAGATCGCGTGCTTGCGCGAGCGGCGGCAGATCCTGATCCAGCAGGCCGTCACCCGCGGCCTGAACCCCGCCGCCCCGATGAAGGACAGCGGCATCGACTGGATCGGCCAAATCCCGGCGCATTGGGAGGTGCGGCGCGGCAAGCACATATTCCGTGAAGTGAATGAGCGCTCCGAAGAAGGCACAGAAGAGCTTTTGTCCGTTTCGCACACTACCGGCGTGACTGCTCGATCTGAAAAAAACGTCAACATGTTTCTGGCTGAGGATTATACCGGGTCCAAACTTTGCCAGCCGGGTGACATCGTGATCAACACGATGTGGGCTTGGATGGGTGCCTTAGGTGTTTCTGACCTGACTGGAATTGTTAGTCCCGCTTACGGCGTCTACCGCCCGATGCAGAACGACGACTTCAATCCTCATTTTTTGGAGTGGTTGCTACGAACACCGCCGTGCATTGAGCAGTACAACAAGATTTCGACAGGACTTCACTCATCTCGCCTTCGACTTTACCCACACATGTTCTTGGGGATGTACATGGCACATCCCACCAGGGACGAGCAGAACGCTATTGTTGGTCACATTAAGAAAGAAGCTGGAAAAATCGACGCTGCCATCACCATCAAACAAGACCAGATCGCCGCGCTCAAGGAATACAAAACCAGCCTGATCAACGCGGCCGTCACCGGCAAGATCAAAGTCGTCTAGGGGGTCGCTCATGGTCAGCAACACACGCGAAATCGCACTGGAACAGGCCATTCAGAAGCATCTGACCGGCCACACCACCGAAGAGCTTGCATGCCAACCCGCGCCCCTAGGTTCTGCCCCCTATCGCATCGGCCAACCCGTTGATTTCGATGCCAGATATGCGCTCGACACGCGGCTCTTCTGGCAGTTTCTGGAAACCACCCAAAGCCGCGAACTGGCCAAGCTGCGCGACCGCAACCCCCGCGATTGGCAGGCCAAGATCCTTGAACGCTTCGACCGGCTGATCAAAAAGGACGGCCTGCTGCATCTGCTGAAAAAAGGCCTGTCGGTCGATGACGCGCGGTTTGACCTGATGTACCCCGCGCCGCTGGCCAGCTCTGCCGCATCGGTTCATGACAACTTCGCCGCCAATGTTTTCAGCATCACCCGCCAGGTTCGCTATTCCCAGACCAACCCGGGCGAAGAGATCGACATGGTGCTGTTCCTGAACGGCATGGCCCTGATCACGGTGGAACTGAAAAACGCCTGGACCGGCCAGACCGCCCGCTTTCACGGCCAAAAGCAGTACCGCGAGACCCGCGACGCGACCCAGCCCCTGCTGCAATTCGGCCGCGCGCTGGTACACATGGCGGTGGACACAGATGAGGTGTTCATGGCGACCAAACTGACCGGTGCTTCGACCTTTTTCCTGCCCTTCAACAAGGGTCATGGGCAGGGCGAAGGCAATCCGCCCAACCCAAACGGCCACAAAACGGCCTATCTGTGGGAAGAGGTGTTCATGCCCGCCAGCCTTGCGGGCATTATCCAGCATTTCGTGCTGCTGGAGGGCAAGGCAACTGATCCCCTGGCCAAGAAATCACTGATCTTTCCGCGCTATCAGCAATTGGACGTGGTGCGCCGCCTGCTCGACCATGCGTCCACAAATGGCGTCGGCCACAGCTATCTGATCCAGCATTCAGCGGGCTCTGGTAAATTGAACTCGATCACTTGGGCCGCCTATCAACTGATCGAAACCTATCCCGACAGCGTCAGCTTGCCCGGGGCACGCGGTCTGGACCAGCCGTTGTTTGACAGCGTCATCGTGGTGACCGACCGGCGCCTGCTCGACAAGCAGCTGCGCGATAACATCAGGGACTTCTCAGAGGTCAAGAACATCGTCGCCCCAGCAATGCGGTCGGCCGACCTGAAATCGGCGCTGGAGAACGGCAAGAAGATCATCATCACGACGATCCAGAAGTTCCCCTTCATCATCGACGGCATTTCGGACCTGAGCGACAAGCGGTTTGCGGTGATCATCGACGAGGCCCACAGTGGCCAGAGTGGGCAGGCGCATGACAACATGAACCGGGCGATGGGCGCAGGCGATGTGGATCCGGACGAGGATGATCCACAAGACCGCATCCTGGCCGCGATGCAATCTCGCAAGATGCGCGGCAACGCGTCCTATCTGGCGTTCACCGCAACGCCCAAGGCCACAACGCTGGAAAAGTTCGGCGAGCGGCAACCAGACGGCAGTTTCAAGCCCTTTCATCTCTACAGTATGAAGCAGGCCATCGAGGAAGGCTTCATCCTGAACGTGCTGGCCAATTACACCTCCTACAAAAGCTATTATGAAATCCAGAAGTCTGTGGAGGAAAACCCGCTTTTCGACGCCAAGAAGGCCCAGAAAAAGCTGCGCGCCTATGTCGAGCGCAGCCAGCATACGATCAATACCAAGGCCGAGATTATGCTGGGCCATTTCATCCCGCAGGTCGTGAACACCAAGAAGCTGCGCGGTAAGGCCAAGGGAATGATCATAACCCAGAACATCGAAGCCGCGATCCGCTACTATAAGGCGGTGACCAAGCTGCTCGATGCGCAAGGAAACCCGTTCAAGGCACTGATCGCCTTTTCGGGTGAAAAGACCGTTGATGGGATAAAATACACCGAAGCCGAGATGAATGGCTTTGCAGAAAGCCAAACGCGGGAGAAGTTTGATACCGACGACTACCGGCTACTGATCGTCGCCAACAAGTATCTGACGGGGTTCGATCAGCCCAAACTAACTGCGATGTACGTGGACAAGAAGCTGCAGTTCGTCTTGGCCGTTCAGGCGTTATCCCGTCTGAACCGTTCAGCCCCAAAGCTGGGCAAGCGAACGGAAGACTTGTTCATCCTCGACTTCTTCAACAGCGTCGATGACATCAAGACCGCGTTCGACCCGTTTTACACCGTGACCACGCTGTCCGAAGCGACCGACGTCAATGTGTTGCACGAGCTAAAAGACGCGCTGGACCAGGTGGGCGTTTACGAGTGGCAAGAGGTCGAAGATTTCGTGACTCGGTATTTTGCCGGTGAAGATGCCCAGACCCTTAGCCCAATCATTGATGTCGCGGCCAATCGCTTCAACGCTGAATTGGAGTTGCCCGACCCAGATAAGATCGACTTCAAGATCAAGGCCAAGCAGTTCGTCAAGATCTACGGCCAGATGGCATCGATTATCCCGTTTGAAGTGCTTGAATGGGAAAAACTGTTCTGGCTGCTAAAGTTCCTAGTCCCCAAGCTCAAGATCAAGGATCCCAATCAAGACATGCTCGACGAGCTTCTAGAGGCCGTTGATCTCTCGTCCTATGGCTTGGAGCGCACCAGGCTGAACCATGAAATCGGACTCGATGCATCTGACACAGAACTGACGCCTCAAAATCCCAACCCACGTGGCAACCGTGACGGCGACTTGGAAACGGACCCGCTGGATGAGATCATTCGAAGCTTCAACGAACGGTGGTTTCAGGGCTGGAGCGCGACGCCCGAGGAGCAGCGGGTCAAGTTCGTCAATATCGTGAACAGCATCCGTGCGCACCCGGACTACACGTCCAAGTACGAGGACAATACCGACCCCTACAATCGCGGTCTCGCATTGGAAAAGATGCTTCAGGAAGTGATGCTGAAAAGGCGAAAGGATGAGTTGGAACTCTATAAATTGTTTGCCTCTGATCCGGCGTTCAAGTCAGCGTGGAGCCAGAACGTTGAAAAATTTCTGAAGAGCAGTCCAATTTGAAGGTGAGATCAAAATAAATGAAAACACGCTTCTCTCTCATAAATGCGGGCCTGTACCCAGAAACTCTGCCGCCATGTTTCATTTCAAAGGATGCAAAACGCGCCTTCCGGGGCATCGTGAAGTCCCTTGATGATCGAAAATTCCACGAACGAAAGACGGAATACGTACGCTACAACGCAACGAAGCACGATGGCAGTAGGCGCTTTTTTGGTACGCCAAACATAGTCACATACTTTCATATTTCGAGCTTCATTTGGAAGAATTGGAAGGCATTCGAAAAAAACTACGAACTATCAACTTTCTCCATTGGAAAACCAAAGTTGATGGGTGACGGAGAGGAGAGATCAGTAAAGGTCCCTTCGTTATCCGAGTTGTCAAAACACGCATCGTCCAACCTCAGATTCGCTCCATTTATATTGAAAGCGGATATCGCCCAGTGTTTTCCCAGCATCTACACGCATTCAATTGCTTGGGCAGCGCACGGAATAGAGCAGTCAAAAGGCGATACAAACAAGGAATCTGCTACTAACATATTCAATGCTCTCGATTTTTATGTGCGCAACGGCCAGCGCGGCAACACACGAGGCGTACTCGTTGGGCCGGATGCTTATCGACTCATTGCGGAGTTCATTCTGTCCAAGATTGACCAGGACTTACTTCAGTCGGTTGGTGATATAATTGTCGGAGCGGTGAGACACGTTGACGACTACTATATTGGCCTGAGGACTGAGCATGAAGCCCAGTCAGTTCTGTCACACTTGCGGGAAGTTCTTGCGACATTTGAATTGAACCTTAACGATCACAAAACGAAAATTTACTCCAGCCTTGAGCCAATCAATGATCTTTGGGCTCAGCGTTTGAGAGATCACATGCGTTTTTCTTCGTACGGGATAACACACGACAAGGTTGAGAGAGCTATTTCTGAAGCTGTATCAACAGCGTCGGAGATCGGGTCTGACAGCCCGATAAAGATACTCCTAAGATCGTTTGACGAAGCAAAGGTCTATCAAGGCCCGCATTGGATCTTTGTTGAACAGAACATTCAGAGAATTGTGCAAAAGCACTCTCATGCAATTGACTATGCTTGTTTGCTCGTTGCGAAGCGGAAATCGCTTGGCCTTGAGGTCGACCTCGTAGGTTGGTCCAGTGTTGCTGACATCATTATAAAGCGAGGACTTGCGCTGAGCCATGATCACGAGGTCCTGTGGATGCTCTGGCTTCTAATTATCTTAGAAGCAGAAATTTCGCCAGCGATGGTAGAAGAGCTAGCCAGATCACGAAATTCTCATATCCGCGCGTTTCTTGCCCAATGTTTTGTCGACGGCAGAATCCAGCGAAAACCAAAATTGGCATTGGGTTCTGCTCTCTCCACTACTGACAGCTCATGGTTGGTAAATCTTGTTGCGCGGTCGCAGGGATTCTCGAAGGCAGCCTTTTCAGGCAACTACTCCGATGAGTTTGAACATTTAGCAACGAAGGAAATTAAACTTATAGATTTCAATGACCATATTACGACTGTTCAGGGTGCTAACAGACGGGCAATTAGCAGAACCCGTTATGGTTACGACGATGAGAATGACGATGAGAATGACGTGTTTGGAGCAGAACCAATTGACTGGTCCGCTTTAGGTCTCGGCGACGACGTCTGATCACCGTATGAAAGGCATAAACTTCAGCTACGATCCTGATAGTACCCTTCTCCCCCCACGGCATGGTTCCTCCCCGGCCCCAAACGTATGCGGGGGGGCGCAGCGCGGCATTTCGCTAGCGACAGGCAGTTTCACCGGGGAATCCAGGCGGAATCCACCTGACGCTCCATCTCGGAAAAAGCGACTCATTATCAAAGGCTTGCAGAATCACCATCTTGGCGCGCTGGATTCTTTTCGGAATCCAGGGAATCCAGTTTGCGGAAGCCACCCAGCCGGAAGCCAGCCACGGGAAGCCATCCGCCTGGAAGCCATTGAATCCACGCCAGTTTTTCGTTTGACAAAGCTGCCTCTCTTGACCTACCTATTGATCATCGAAGAATAGCGCCCGGAGGATACCCCTCTCGGGCGCTTTCGTTTTTCCCCACATCGCGGATCCAGATTTTACCGTTGCCGCTCTTGGCCACGCGCATCGTCGTGTCCGCACTGCCCAAATTGAGAACCGCCCCATGGACCTGGTCTTTGCGCCGAGCCAGATCGAAACTTGGCCGATTGACCGGCTGCGCCCCTATGTCCGAAATGCCAAGATCCACGGCACCGACCAGGTGGCCAAGATCGCAGCTAGCATGGTGCGTATTCCGGAGCATCCGCCCACCCATTCCGACAACATGCGCCCACTTGTTCCGGGGTATCCGCCCACCTGTGATGCGCTGCCGTGAGGCAGTGGATTTCGGATATCAGGCTTGAGGCGTTTCGTCATCCATTTTGGTGATGGTTTTCCGCATGGACGCCCCCTCGAGTTCGAGGCGGTAAGCGTTATGAACGATGCGATCGAGGATGGCATCTGCGAAGGTAGGCTCGCCGATGACGTCATGCCACGCTTTGATGGGTAACTGGCTGGTGATCATGGTCGAGCCGCGGCCGTATCGCTCCTCGACGATCTCCATCAGATCACGACGCTGCGTGGCGGTGAGCCGGTCTGGTCCCCAGTCATCGAGGATCAGCAGCTGGGCTTTTGTGATGCTGCGGAACAAGCGGGGGAAGCGACCGTCCCCATGGGCCAGTTCCAGTTCTTCGAAGAGGCGGGGCATCCGTTTGTAAACCACGGTAACGCCATCACGACAGGCCGCCTGCGCCAGGGCACAGCCGAGCCAGGTCTTTCCGACCCCACAGGGGCCGGTGATGATCAGGTTGCGCTTGTCGGTGATCCACTTGCCAGTGAGCAGGCTCTGGAACAGCGCCTTGTCGAGGCCGCGCCGCGCACGGTAATCGACATCCTCCGGACAGGCGCCCACATGGCGCAGCCTGGCCGAGCGCATACGGGCCTCGAAGCGCTTGGTTTCTCGGCTTGCGACTTCGCGATCGACCAGCAGACCAAGCCATTCGGCGTGGCTGAGATCGGCGGCACCATCTTGGGCCTGAAGGACGTGCCGGTGATCCGGCTCAGCCATCTCGACGAGGCCGAGCGCCGTGCTTACCGGATCGCCGACAATAAGCTGACCGAGCTGGGCGAGTGGGACGAGGCCATTCTGCGTGACGAGATCGCGGGCTTGCTGGCTGAGGATTTTGACCTGTCGCTGCTCGGGATCACCGACGAGGATCTGGACGCCTTGCTGCGCGATCCAGATCAGCTGGAAGGTGGCGCTGTTGAGGGTGAGGATGACATTCCCGAACCACCGGTCACACCAGTGTCTGTTGCGGGCGATCTGTGGCAGCTCGGATCGCACCGGCTGATCTGCGGCGACAGTACCTCCGCCGATGTTGTTGGGCGGCTGCTCGGCGATGTGCGCCCGCTGCTGATGGTGACAGACCCGCCCTATGGCGTAGAATATGACCCGTCCTGGCGCAACCAAGCCGGGGCGGCGAAGACCAAGCGCACTGGCAAGGTGCTGAACGATGACCGGGCTGACTGGCGCGAGGCTTGGGCGCTGTTTCCCGGCGACGTCGCCTACGTCTGGCATGGCGCGCTGCATTCCTCGACCGTCGCCGAGAGCTTAGTGGCGGCTGGCTTTAATGTCCGGTCGCAGATCATCTGGGCCAAAGACCGCCTCGTTCTCAGCCGGGGCGACTATCATTGGCAGCACGAGCCCTGTTGGTATGCCGTGAAGAAGACCGGCAAGGGACATTGGGCGGGTGACCGGAAGCAGACCACCTTGTGGCACATCTCGGGCAAGGATCAGGACGCGGCCACTGTGCACGGCACGCAGAAGCCGGTGGAGTGCATGCGCCGCCCGATCCTGAACAATTCCAGCCCGGGTCAGGCGGTCTTTGAGCCGTTCATGGGTTCCGGCACCACGCTGATCGCGGCCGAAACCACCGGCCGCGTCTGCTTCGGGATCGAGTTGAACCCGGCCTATGTCGATGTGGCCATCGAGCGTTGGCAGCAGTTCACCGGCGCTAATGCCGTGCTGGCGGAAACGGGCGAGACCTTTGCCAACCTGAAGGCCAAGAAGCAGATGTAGTAGCACCCAACAGCTTAAGGAAAGTCTGATCAACGGTGCCGGCTTTGCTGAGATAGCCGCCTAAGCGCTTTGTGGGCGGATTTTGGAGGCGAAACCGGCCCAAGTTGTGCCCTCGGTGCTGCTGTTGCAGCCTTTCACCCGTTTCCGGGCGGACTCGTCCTCATGCCATCAACTTTCGTCGCATCAGAAACAGATTGCCGAGCGCGAACAGCGTGAAGAGCTGAGCCCGGTTTTTGGCCAGCCCCCGGTAGCGTGTCTTTACATGGCCGAACTGGCATTTGATGACACGAAAGGGATGTTCGACCCGGGCCCGCACCTTGGCGATGATGCGGTTTGTGCTTTCCTCAAGTGGATGCAGTTTGCCGCCCTTTGGTGCCTTGCGCATGACACCCCAAAATCGGCCGGGCCCGTTGAACGCGGCCTCGCGCTCGGCGCTGACATAGCCTTTGTCAGCCCAGACCGAGGTCTCGTTGCCGTGCAGCAGCTTGTCCCAGACCTGGCTGTCGTGCAGTCTGGCCGTCGAGGTGTCGAGGCTGTGTGTCACGCCGCTCTCGGCATCGACGCCGATGTGGGCTTTCATACCGAAGAACCAGTCGTTGCCCTTCCTCGTAGACGACATCTCGGGATCTCGCGCTTTGGACTTGTTTTTGGTTGATGACGGCGCGTCGATAATTGTCGCGTCCACCAGTGTGCCCGAGCGCAGGGTGATGCCCTTATCGACGAGATGGGCGTTGACCTCCGCAAAGAGTGCTTCGGTCAACCCGTGGCGCTCCAGCAGGTGGCGGAAGTTGAGGATTGTGGTCTCGTCTGGAATCCGGTCGTCGCCCAGCTCGATCCCGGCAAAGCGGCGCATAGCCTCACTGTCGTAGAGCATCTCCTCCGCCATTGGATCGCTTAGAGCATACCAATTCTGGAGGAAGTAGACGCGCAGCATGGTCTCCATCGGCATCGGCGGGCGCCCGCCCTTCGGTCCGGCTTTCGGATAATGTGGTGTGATCAATCCCAGCAGCCGACACCAGGGGACCACTGCCTCCATCTCGGACAGAAACACCTCCCGCCGGGTCTGCTTCTTCTTCATCGCATCGCGAAGGACAGGAAATGCAGGTTGCTTTGGCATCTGAAGGGCTCCTTGCAGGGGGATGCCTGAGATTACCATATCACGCTGAAAGTGGGAGGTTTTTCAGACGTTCCTTAAGTGATCAGGGAGCAATGGCTGCTGTGCAGGGCAATGCTGCGGTTCAGCATTGCTTGCCTTTCTTTCTGTCTTCTTTAAACCCGCAACAGCCGATAGGGCGCGCTACGCTATTACCGTCGTGACCGTCGGACCATTCGTCGTTTTTTCTGATCATGGCTCAACTTCCGGTTCTTTGGGGAATGGATCTTAGTTTTGATTGGCGAATGTTTATTGGGCAGGGTGTTTTGACGCCGCCCGATCAAGAAAACTACAATGATGAAAGTAGAGATTCCCTGTAATGCGGAAAACAGTTTTGCTAACCCACTAACGGGTGAAATATCGCCGTAGCCGATAGTGGTCTGCGTAATAATACTAAAATATAGTGCATTGAGGAATGATTCAAATCCGGATGAAAAAGACAGCGATATTTTTCCGCCCATTACATCCAATGCACTATTTGAACCTGACACTTGGTCATTGAACCCTGGGAGTCTCTCGAAGTAAATACTTACAAAATCATAGTTATAACTGAACTGCCCCCCAACAGAGTTCTCAAGAGTGCAGTAACTAAGTGCGACAAAATTATAGATTCAAAATAGAGGACTGCAAAAAAAAGACTGCGATTTCCTAGGTTGACATAGCGGCCATATATCTCTTTTAAAAATGTTGGAAAGGTAAAAACGTAGAGCGAATTTATTCCTAGAAAAACGATGGACATAAATATCGCGATAGTCCAGATGGTTGCTGATGCTCCAAGAACTCCCAGAGCATTATAGAAAAAAACTAGAACAAAATAGCTGACGAATCCGAAAAACGTAGCTAACGTAAAGCCAAAAAAAAGTAGGTATCCAATACTGTATTGCACAGGGTATTTTTCCAGCCCCTTTGCCAATTTCCTGCCTACTTCAGATTTCCAGATCTCTTCCATATTACTCGTTCAAACAAGGTAATGCTTGGAGAACACCCTAGTGTTCTGAGTCTGACACT
>Ga0307966_1002499_pt1 | contig 13961 bp, 9 predicted proteins | sample OrgLakmetagen646_FD_203141 | JGI IMG/M metagenome (GOLD analysis project Ga0307966, IMG submission 203141) | Saline water microbial communities from Organic Lake, Antarctica - #646 | ecosystem: Environmental > Aquatic > Non-marine Saline and Alkaline > Saline | place: Antarctica: Organic Lake... | reverse complement strand
GCTGAAAAGAAATGGGGTCTGATAGAGGTCATAACTGATCGTAAACGCAGGCGGGCTGAGCTCCATCGCCAGGTTAATTGAAGTATCGAAATAATTCTGAAGAGGACAGGCCAGATTGTGGCGGTTAGATTCCGGGTTATTGAAAAATTCATCTCTGAGCAGGTCAAGGATCTCGTCGATCGCCTGATCTGCATCGCCTCCGGGTTCACCGGATGCAAAATCTTTCTTTTCGCTCTCCGCAACTAACTCACCATCGCAAAGCAGCTGAATCGAGAATTCTGTTTCGTTTTCACTAACGATCGTAAAGGAGTGTTTTTGGACTCCGGCTGCAATGACGGTCTCAAGAGCAACTTTGGCATCATCCAGAGTTTGATAAGTTTCAGAACTTTGAAGGAGTGTTTCAGACAGGTCATTTTCAACCGAAAATGTAATATCCGGCGCATCCCCTGAAAAAATAAACCGGGGACGGAAATTGAGTGACGCTGCAGGGCGTTCGTCAATGCCGGTGAGAAGAGACGCTCTGTTTTCAAGGCCTGACACATTATCTTTGTGCCACAGATAACAATCTGACCGATAGTTTAAAGCGGTGCCACGCCGGCTGCTGATTTCAGGGTAACCATTCAAAAATGCCAGCTTATCTTCAATCAGTTCATCCTGTGCCTTCACTCCTGAGATACGGTTTGTCAGCAGGGCATAGTCTGTAAACTGTTCTGCAAAACGGGCAATCAGATGATCAAGGAACCGGTTTCTGCGATCCCGGAACTCCGATTTACTTTCAGCAATTGCGTTCAGTTGGGCAGCATGGCCCGGCACATCTTTGTATAACGGCAGTGCGTCGGGGACAATATCGAGCAGAGTCTGAGTGTAATAGGTTCTCCCGATCACAAAGTCCCCGAACTCATCTCTTTGGGGATTCATAGAAAAAAGCTCTTTCACGTGCGCGAGCTGTGACAGATAGTTGGCCAGAAGCTGATCGAAGTGTATCAAATATCCTTTAAGCTGCCGGGTGTCGGTAATAGTTGGAAGGTCTGACCGCTGTCCCTGTTCCGCCCGGGTTGGAACACCTTCATCCCCAATGCCGTAAACCAGGGGGAACTCATTTTGGATCGACAGATACTCCTCTGTCTCTTTATATTCACCAACAGGTGGTGCAAGGTCAAACGGTCCTGATTGGAAGGGTTTTTGAGGCCTTTCTCCTGCGGCAAGACCCTTCATCAGCTCGTCTACTTCTGTTCGGTTTGCTTTAAAAGGAAGCTGATCTTTGTAAAATGTGAGACGTGATCGGTCGGTATTTAATCGCGGCACATAGTTTTGGTCAAAGGCGAGATTCAGGCACCATCGTACGTTTTTTGATGGAATGGCGCCATCTTCGTTATCCTGCGGCGCGTTCGCAATCTGAATACTCTTGACGGCCACCACGCCATTGACGTCCATTATAATCTGGATCAGGTCTGATACATGAATCACTTTTCTGCGATCCGCAAGTTCAAGCTCATCGTTATCAATGAACCCGTGATTTAATAGCGGGCCCTCAAAAATCTTTTCAACGGAACTGCATGGATTTTCTTCGGGATCTCCAATAATAATCTGTTCACTACCCGATAGTAAGTCAGAAGGTAATGTCTCTTCAAGAGTGAGATCCGTTAAGTTCTTGTCCTCTTTGTTTTCTGCCGCCAGCTCTACGGTATAGACCCCGTTGTTATTATTTGATCCGTCGATGGTGATGACAGATTCCGGCTCCGGCAGCGGATCTAAACGTCCCTCTACGGTAACCGATCGGGAATCTGTGCTGATGGACGTAATGTCATAGCGCTGATCATCGTAACAGCGCGTTGCCATCTCATCCAGCGAATAGAAATGAACAGTGGGTGAGAGGAATTTGGCAATTTCATGATAGATTTGTGCCTGGGCGAGCTCTACATCTGCATCCGCCGCGAGTTCGATATCTGCACAGACCAGAATCTCCTCAATTCGCAGGGCGTTAAACTCCAGGAAATCCTCACAAAGATTTCGATTGGCGTGAAGCCTTGCTTTCACACGGTCTGTGATCTCCCGGATTTTGGTAATTTTCTGCTTGTAAAACTGAATCATGCTTGATTCAGGGCCGAAAATGAAGCTGTTCAGATCTTGAGTGATCTCTGCCAGGCCGTCAATCGAAACCGGCCCGGAAGGAGAAACTTTTGTTCCGCCAAGAATTACTTCATTAGCCGGATTTAGTTGATAATTTATCGAGAAGTTCCCTCCAAGATTTTGAAAACTGAGGTCTATTCCCAGCACGGAGTAGGAGGTCGACACATCCGTTTCCCAGTCTGTGTCGGGATCGTCCCAGCGTGGAAATTCTGCGGTAACCCGAATCACGACGCCATCCAGTTCAGGGTCGGGCGCATGATTTGAAATTGTAAAGTCACGGACCAGGGTATTCTCGTTCAGGTCACCAAACGTATCGCAGACGCCAAACTCCAGCAGGATATTGTGCAGGATCTTGAGATTCAGCGGCTGATCCCCTGCTTTGGCAGGCTCGTAGGTTAATTTGCTCCCGGGTTTATCTACAAAAATATCCAGTTCAGATCCTGCTGCTATCTCTATCCAGGCATTTTTAACTCCAACCGGGCTGCATCCTGGATCAGTGCTCTCTACAGATACGTCAATCATCAGTTTTCTGTAGTCATTGGACGTGACCGGCGCGACAGGCAGAATCTCGGCCGCAGTGAAAAAGTCATGCGTTTCATCAGACGTAGCAGCATCCGGCGGCGAAGCGATGAGATCTTTAATATCGTATGAGGTACGATAACCGAGATCGGTGAGAGCATAGCACAGTACCTCCAGAATTGTTATTCCAGGATCGTGTACGTTGTAGTCGGTCCATATCTTGCCGGCAATATTCTGTATATATCGAATACCCTCTTCTCTCAGAAGATTGTAATCCATACTCTTCTGGTCCGGAGTATCTTTTGATATGGTTAACGGTTCGTCCATTCAGTGTTGGGTTATAGTTCTAACATCTTATCATCGTTACAGCCGCAATCGTCAATAGAAGCAATTGAGGCCGTGGATTCAATATCGTTGGTGTCGCAATCGCAGTTTTCGGTTTCCAGAACATTGATTATGTGATCTCCGTACCGGCCTGTCTGACCGGCAGACCCAAGGATGGAGACGGATGTACTGGCTTCTGCTTCCTCAACCCGGGTTCTGGAAATCTCCTCACCGGTTGTGGGATCAAGAACGATATGGGACATCTCAAAGCAGGTTAAAAAATCAACGTAGGCGCGTTCTTCAACATAATTAAGGATTACCGACTTATGTACTTTACCACCCAGCTCCAGGTCTGATCCGGAATCACTTGCCCAGGGAGAGAGAAATGTTTTGAGGTCGTCTTCAAGCTGTTTCCCATAAAATCCGCTATCAAATCCCGTGTGGAATTTTACATTCAGCGATACTTCGATCTCTTCATAAATAGGGTTCTTAACGTGCAGATCAACACCAGCCGGGTTCAGTGTAGACAGATAGTCGCTGATCTGAGTTAGGGTAATCAGGCTTGTTTTGGGACGAAGAGGGTCCACGGCGTTTACATTGCGGACGTTGGATATCACAACAAGAGTTACATGCCCGGGCGCAAGTTCTGAATAGTCCGCCAGGCTGCCGCTGTAGCGCGTATGATTGAGACACTTCACTTTATAGACTGATGGAAACGCCTCCAGTACAATCCGCTCGTGATCCCATATTGTGATTGCCCGATTTTTATGGCGCAGCCGTTCACTTACGCGGGTATAAAATGCATTTTTTCGTTCTGTTACAGCGCCACCAAACGATGAAAAAGGCTGAATGATGGAGTTAACGGCCGAATCCGCTTCTTTTAGCTTGCTTATTGTTTCGGCCGGCAGTGCGTCTTCGAGATGGCCGGGATCGTTATCGTTATCTTTAAACGTGGCGGGAACAGCCTGAGTGCTGATTTGAATCAGGTCAGAAACGGCATCCGACTTTGAGTCAACAGCGGCCCGCAGCCAGTGATATCCCTCCGGAAGAAGCGTATTGTCATCCGTAGCTTGTTTGGGAACGCTGAACTGAATGATTCCCGACGTCAGAAGGCCTGAAGTGCTGTCACTGAGAATGTCAAAAGACTCGAATTCAACCCAGACATTGTCTGCCAAATAGCTCCAGTGGATGGTTTGAGGTTTAAGGTCAGGGTCGGCGCTGCCTTCAGCGACCTGGAATAAGAGAGAGAGTGTAGATCCGGCGTCAAAGTTTTCCACACCAATACAGAGTGTACCTTCGCTGGTGTAGTGCGGCATCAGATCTGCAGACGTTTTCCCTGAAGCGGAGGTCTGGTCAGATACGCCAAAAGCCCCGACGTGGAAAAACTGTTCAGATAGCTCAGATACAGAATCAGAGGTGGCGATGGTTCCGGGTAAAATCTCTTCAGAGGAGCTATATGAGAGCACGAGCTCTTTTAAAAGCGGGGTATAAGGTTCATTAGGAAGGGCAGCGGTTGTATCAAATGTCCCATCCGCTTTAAAAGCACCCATTACAGCTTTGGCATAAGAAGATTGATAATCTTTGTGACCAAAATCGGTGCCTGTGAGCTGCAGTCTTAAAAATCCTTTTCGGGTATCCGTATCAAACTTTTCAAATTCCGGAAGTTTGGGATTTCGTCTGACCGCCGCCAGGGCTTCTGTATTCCCGATAGCAATGGTATGATCCGGCAAAAGCGCACCGCCATCCTCAGAAAAAAGGAGCGAGGCATCTGCCTCATCATGGAGGGAAACCCAGCTTTTTTTATCAAGAAGATCAATTTTCGCCAAAAAAGAGCTGTTCGAACGATCCGGACCAAGATATCCGCCGTAAAAGTCTTCAAATCCTTTATCTGTTTCAGGCAGGTCGTGCCATTTCATCTTGAGATTCAGCATGTCAAGGCGTTTGCTGAAAGCTTCCTGGCTTCCTACATACAAGTTGGATCCCATCACCGGTCGCATGCCAAATGGCTGAAAGTCTTTGCCGGGATCCAGCACCGACTGATCGTTCTGCACAATGAGCTCACGCACCTCACTTACATGGACGGAGAGGGTCAGTTTTTTAAATTCAAACTCCTGCAGTATATCGTAGAAATAGGGGGCAATAGTGGTTTGAAGCGTACACTTCATAACCGGCCAGTCCGTAACAAATGGATCAATGAGTGTATCACCGTTCTGCTGATAGCCAACAATCGGATCCTGCGCTTTTGTAATGACCCGTTTTATGGTAATGGTCTGGTTGTCCGGATCAACAATAACCGAATTAGACAGATCCCGGAATGAGTAAATCAGGTCATTTATTTTATCGACACCGACACCTTTTACACTCCGTACCTCATCGAGGGTGGTAAAACCGTCGGCTCCGAGTGTTTCGCGTTTGGCAAGTATTTTTTGAGCGGTTGTTTGCCCGATATCGAAACCCGGTCTGCTTTGGCTATACCCTTTAAATGGATCATCAAAAACCGGTCCTGCCTGTGGTTCTACTCCGGCTATCTCTTTCCAGCTTGGAGCACTGTTCAGAAAGCTGAGAATTCGCTCCAGAGTAGCCGGTGATAGATTGCTCGTATCGTTTGATTCTTCATTTGACTCTGCCTCAATCCAGTCATCCTCGCCGCTGAATCGTATTCTGAAGGCGTCATGCAGGATCAATTTCTGCATAATAGAGGTGAGTGTATTGCTGCTGTTTTCCCTGAGCGAAATTGTAAGCGTAATGTCGCGGTCTCCTTCCGCGAGAAACAGCAGGGGTGAGGCAATCGCAAAGCCAATTTCAGCCTGAGGCCGGTCCTGATCAGGCCAGCTACCGATCGGCTTCCCAAACGTCTGCCAGTTCATCTCATTCGTCTCAATTTCGGCTCCCTGGCCATCCGCTGAGTTAGCTATGGGTGAGGTAAAAATTCGCCCGTTTTTATCTTTAAAGAGCGACCTCATCTCACCAACGACTCCTTTATTCAATACAATGTCGCGGTCGGTTTGATAGATTAACTCTTTGCCCGAGTCATCCTTTCCGGCTTTCAGACGTGTTCCTTTCGGTATCAAATGCTGATGAACATGTTTGGCAAGCTCAAAAATGATAAACGCCTGATCTGCCTTTGCCCGTTTCTCTTTTAGCTGAAGGACATCCCTGTAGTAGAAGTCGAGATGTTTTTGAGTGATCTGGTTCAGATCATTCTGGGCAATTTTGAAAAGCTGAAGAAACGCGTGAAAAAGCGCATAGTGCGGATCCGTACGTCCTTTGGGATCAACTTTCTTATCAAAAAAATGCTCCCATGTGGGAAGATTGTTAATATCCGTGTCGTACTTGTAAAAGCGGATTTCTTGTGCATATTCACTTACAAAGGCCTTCAGATCTTCAATCTTTCGTTCATCCACTGAGACGTAGCCCGGTAACAGCGCTTTCAATTGACGCTGCTGACGGCTGGTGCCGCTTCGCTGAAGATTGTTGCTATGTAGACATTTTTTGCTCATCTGTCAGATATTGGTTCCTTCATCGAGATAGTAGGGGAATACAAGATTTGTTCGCGTGTTTGTAGCGGTAATTGTGTACTCGACCGTTACTTCCATCCGGCCGTTTGCAAAGTCAGGCACAAGGTCAATATTGTTGGCTTTCACCCGTGGCTCATGAAACAAAATGGCACGCTTCAGCCGGTTTGTGATCAGTGTAGCGGTGGTTACGTTGATCGATTCGAAGAGCATGTCTTCCATATTTGCGCCGTATTCCGGCCTCATGACACGTTCTCCGAGTGATGTTTTCAGAAGAATGATTAAGCTCTCGCGGACATCTTTCTCTTCTTCAGACAGCTCAACGGTATGGCTTCCGGCGGAAAACCGTACGGGAAAAGACCAGCCGCGTCCTAAAATTGTATTCTGTTCTGCCATAGCGGTTTGTTATCCTATCATTACGGTTGGTTCACCCACGGCTGCACCGGCACCACAAAGGCACGTATCACCCACACGAATGGCCGGTTTGCCGCCAATCAACACGGTAGTGCTTCCAATCAAAAACGGACTCACCGTGGGCTGATGAACATTTGGAGGAAGCGAGCACACATGGTTATCTCCCATCACGGCAGCAGGCATACCACCGATCAATACCGTCGGTTCACCTGGCCCTACAATCGTGCCTCCATGGGTCGTGGTATCAGTCATTCGTGCGGCTGCCGGCATGTCTGTTTCTGGTTAAATAGTGTCTGTTTCTGTTTGATACGGCCATAGGTTCACCGTGATTAATTTATCTGCACAATAGATCCTTTTAATACAGCCTGCCCGCTTGTGGAAACTTCGGCACCGCTGCTTCCCTCGGCTTTGAAATTTGCCGCCGCGGTGATTTCAGTATTGGTACCATCAATTTTTACATCACCGGTTGCTTTCAAAATCAGGTCACTGCCACTTTCCAGAGTAATCCCATCGCTGTTGAGCTGTATTTTATTTCCATTTTCATCCTCCAGCAGAATCGAGCCGTCCTCATCGTTGATGTCTATTTTATTGCCATTGGGAGTCTCAATTGTTACGCTCTTTTTGTCGTCGTTGAAAGTGAGCTTGAGCTGTCCCCGGGTGACAATCCCCTTTTCAAAATTATCTTCTGAAATATCATAAGGAGCGGGTTTGGAGCTGCTGTGCATCATACCAAGGACGACCGGATCTCGTGGATCCTCATTAAAAAATCCAACGACTACTTCATCTCCGATCTCCGGATGGAAGAATGATCCGCGGGGATCATCACTCTCTCCGAGGCCGGCATCCAGCGTGGCAATACGGGCCCAAACGCCGTCGGCTTCTGAACTGATGACCGGAATGCGAACTTTCACACGACCTTCGCCATCGGGATCATCATGACTGCTGGTGACGATTCCCTGATGTAATCCCCTGATAGCGGGCAGTAAACCGGAGGCGGGCCTGTCCAGAATATCGTCGTAGCTATGGGAAAACCACTGAGGATCGAGTCCAAATTCGATGTGGGTCAGCCATTTCTTGCCTGTCACCATCTCATGAAAAATTGAGGAGACAAATGCGGACCCGTTAAACCGGTCGCCAAATCCACCGAGTTCAATGATATTCCCGGGTTTGATGTCGCTGAATCCGATGATCGTTACACGGCCCCTGATTTTTGCCATTCTGCTGCGCAACATCTGCGCGTCAGCCCACGCCTGGAGTTCCTGATCTGGGGTCTGACCGGTATGCTGCAGTCCCCAGCTCTCCAGTCCGATCACATCCGCAAGGTCACTTCCTGTGATATTTCCCTGGTTGTCGAATCCGGGGTCGTTTCCCTCCAGTTCAGACACCTCTTGTGTAATGAAATTCCATGATTTGCTTATCGCTGATGCGTACTGATCACGGGCATCCATGCCGGCTTCAAATTCAACAACATTGTGACCGTACTGTAGCTTCAGGAGAGGATCCTCACTCATTACCGGCGCTTTTACAGTCACCTTTCCATCATCTACAAACACCAGCTGGCCATTCATTTCAGCACGTGAAAGCATGAAATCCCAATCTGTGGAAAAATATTGAACCATTTCTGAGTGCGTGATGGATGTCTGCTCAACATCAGTTTCCAGTCCATAAGTACCGAGTAATTCCTCAATAATATCACTGTCGGATACCTCTTCGAAATACTTGTTTTTACGCCCCACCGTCATCTTTACACTTACATCGCGCAGTTCAACCAGCAGTTTTGACGGTTCATCTGTTTTTGCCTCAATTCCATGCTTAATCACAATGCCTTTAAAAATGGTGTCTTCAAGGGTTCGGTATCCTGCTTTAATTTCCAGCTCGCTGCCGGGTGTAAAAAAGTCGCCGGCACTCAGCACAAAGTCTTCATCGGCGAGACTTCCGTCAAAAAGGACAAGTTTGGCCTGGGGTATTTTATTAATGGTTTTAGTGACAATAATTGAGCTCACACCGATATCCTCAGACAGTTCCTCTCCATTAGATAATATCCGGATGGTTGCCAGGTTAGGCGTGGCTTGTGTAGGTATGACAGGTATTACAGGCACATTTTAAGGATTTATTTTTTTACAGGCGGCAGAATCAGTTCCTGGCCCGCGGTTAGATTTCTGAAGTTCTTCAGGTTGTTGGCTTTTGCGATTTCCATGTAAAAGGAAGGATCGCCGTAAATTCGTTTTGCCATCAGCGGCAGCGTGTCACCGGCTTTAACGATTCGCTTATGAGTCAAATCCGATGACTCTCTTCCGGCTAAAGCCGCCTGTTCTGCTCGTGACAGCGACTGGACAAATTTAGAGGTTACAGTTGCGCGAATTGGCAGCCCGGCAGAATTAAAGAGCTTGTAATTAACGGTTGAGTTCTGCACCACGCCTCTGAACTGATACGCTCCCCAGTTGATCTGCACATAGTTCGGGGTATGCGTAGCAGACTGTATGTTTTGAGTCATCTCCAGGTAAACATTTATCGCCCGGTCTACATGTTTATCTTCACTGATGATCTCGATAGCACTCTCACGATTATTGCTGATCAGATCCCTGTCCACATTTTCATCACCCAGATAGCTCAGGTCCACATCACCAGCCACATCGTTACCCGGGGGGGATGCGCCCGTAGCATCAAACATAAATTCGAAGGTAACGCTGTCTGACTTGCTGGAGCGGAACTGGAGTTGTCGCGCGTCTGGGTTAACGCCCTCCTCGGGAAGCCAGTCTGATGATACCTGGTAACTGAACGTGGTTGGATTGTACATAACCACATATGTTGCGGTTGACGCTTCGTAACTGTCATCCTCAAACGCGGTGATTTTCAGCTTTTCCAGCCCGCCAAGCGGCGAAAAAATATCTTTGAGTCCCATATCAGCGCTCGTTTCTGTTTTTGATCAGTTTGATGACCTCTTCAAGGCCGGCTTCAACATGTTTTGGAGAAACTGTTTGCTTGCCGCTGTTGCGGCCGTTCTCCTTAGTTTCACCGCTGACCTTGGCTTTAATTATAAGTTCACGCACTACAACTGGCATAGTCTGATTTTTTATATGAGCTAAAAAATGGATGTTGGGTCAATTCGCCTGTAATACTGATAGGCGAATTCGATGCTTTCTATCATGAGCTTGTTTTCCTCGGCATGGAGTCCCTCAAAAGACCATTTGACCGGCCATGCATTAATGAAATTCCAGGCCTGCAGCGGAATGTGATCGGGATTCAGCAGTATGACGGTAATGTCATTTGCTTCAAAACTGAACCCTTCCACAGATTCTTTGAACCACTGCATCAATTGTGAGCCAATCAGCATCCCGCGCTTCATAACCAGGTTGGGATAGCTTACGGGTTGAGGCAGACGGTGAGCAAACCGGTTTTCGCCACCTTCCTGATACTCCTCCACAGCAATATCCACATTAATCCCTGAGACTTCCTGAAAGCCGATATCCGGTATGCCGGGATATGACAACAGCAGGCCTTCGAATCTGACCAGAAAGTGAAAACCGGTAGGTGGATGAAATAGAGCCATTTGGGTCGCGCGTTTATGGGGTTTCGATAACGAGGCCTTCGTGGCACAGCTCAATCGACTCAACCGCTACATCGTTGCCTGTTGAGTTGAGAGACGGGCCTTCTACTGAGCAGGGCCAGGCGTCTTTAACTTTCCAGACCATGACCGGCTCATGCTCTTCATTCAGGAGACTGATAGTGATATCACGGCGTTCGATATTGTTCATTTTAACCGTGTTCAGCCACTGGAAGAATTCATTGTCCGATCTGAATATTCCACGCTTAAGCGTGATATTTGTGTACTGAGGTATGCCCGGCATTTTAGTAACCTGGTATTCTAATGAGCTTCCTTCCCTGTAGTCGATAGACTGAAGTTCAACCTTCAGGCCTGTTACTTCGGTGAAGCCGATCCGGGTCATTCCGGATTCAACCTGGTAGTGAAATGCGGATACTGGATAATTGACTGCCATAATCGTGGATGTTTTTGGATTTAAGATTTATAGAATCAAATGATGTATGTGATTGTATGTGGGTTCAGGTTCAGCATCTGATAGATGATAGAGTTATGATTCCTGGAGTTTGTGTGAAAACTTCAGAATGATAAATTCAGCCGGGCGGACAGCAGCCAGGCCTATCTCTATATTCATGCGTCCCTCCAGAATGTCGAGGGAATTCATTGTCTGACCGAGCCCAACACGGACGAAGAACGCTTCCTCGGGCTTGGCGCCGGCAAGTGCTCCATCCCGCCACAGCCTCGACAGGAAATTTTCAATCATGGTTTTTACCCTCAGCCATGTGTTTGCGTCATTGGGTTCAAATACCACAAATTCAGTCGCTTTTTTCACTGACTCTTCAATGAAAATGTAAAGGCGGCGAACCGGGATATAGCGCCACTCATTGTCGTTACCGGCAAGTGTGCGAGCTCCCCAAACAAGTGTTCCCTTTCCTGTAAAAGTCCGGATGACGTTAATTGATTTTCCTGAGCCGGCATCTACGTTCAGCGATTCCTGCTGCTCATGAGATACTTTCTGAACCGGGCCGATCGCCGATCGCACATCAACATTTGCAGGTGCTTTCCAGACGCCCCGTTGGCGGTCAACCCTTGCATAAATACCCGCAACCGCACTTGAAGGTGCAAGATCCACGTTAAGTTTACCGAGCTCAGCCGTGATAGACCGGTAGAGACTTGGGTCGTTCTGGGAAATATCATAAAGGCTTGCAGTTTCGTTTGCAGGAATTGCCGGGTTTGGGGTCCCTGTTCCCGCATAGACATACTCGCGGCTGATATCGAGTGATGTAGTCTCTGAGTCCGCATAGCCGTAATTGAGGCTTGTCTTCAGGTAGGGGTAGTAAACAGCGCCGTACTTCAGATTGCCCATGCTGATACCGTTGTTTCTGAAACTCCCAGCATCTGCTATAGGATCAGAGGTGCCCTCTTTAACATCCATAATCACAAAGCGGTCGCGCAAGGTATAGCATTGAGAAAGGGCCGCATCATATATGTCTTTATAATCCGCGATATCCATCTGATCCGGAAATACGATCAGCGTAGGCTCATCAAATTTAGCAAGGCGCGCCAGCCCGCCCAGCAAACTTGTGGGTGTTGTTTCGTCCCCTACATCAAGAGCGTTATCGTAGTCATTCACGGAAACGATATAGCATGGCCCGCCGCCGTTGTTGAAAAACATCTGTAGGGCGTAGTACATTTTATAGTCACTTACATTTGCTGCGGGAAGTGAGGCGGCTATTTTTCGTTCAGTCATTTCTGCTGCCTCGCCATCCACCCCCGAGTAGGTATCTGTAACGGTTACGGTAATGGCTTCAGGATTTGGCCCGCCAAAGTAATCCTGGAAATCTAACATAGAGGTGATTCGGGTGGGTTCGCCTCTGAGCTCTTCAGGATCATCAAGTTTTCCCGCTTTCTCCGTGTGGCCGATGAATGCGGGAATGGCTGTTGCGACGGCAGCTACTGAAGCAGGCAGAGTAGAAATCTCTTCAATGTAGACACCCGGTGTTTTATAATCTGGCATAATGGTTGGATTTAAGTGTTAGAAAATGAGTGAGCAGAGGGTTGAATCAGGACTCCTGAAGCTTGTGTGAAAATTTAAGGATGATGAACTCAGCCGGGCGAACAGCCGCCATACCAATCTCAACAATAAGCCGTCCTTCAAGTATGTCGAGTGGGGTCATGGTTTGCCCAAGACCCACTTTTACAAAATAGGCCTCATTTGGAGTCGCTCCGGCAAGTGCCCCGTCTCTCCAGAGTTTGGATAAAAAGTTCTCTATCATTGTCTTCACGCGGAGCCAGGTTTTGGCATCGTTGGGTTCAAATACCACAAACTCTGTCGCCTTTTTTACCGACTCTTCGATGAAGATAAAAAGCCTTCGGACCGGGATATATCTCCACTCGTTGTCGTTACCTGCAAGAGTACGTGCACCCCATACAAGTGTGCCTTTACCAGAAAAATGCCGTATAGCGTTTATCGATTTTCCTGATGTTGCATCAACATTAAGGCCTTCCTGTTCCAGGCTGCTGATCGGGATAAACGGCTCAATAACCCTGTTGATGCTGACATTTGCCGGAGCTTTCCAAACGCCCCGCTGGCGGTCAACGCGGGCATAAATCCCGGCCATTGCGGGTGATGGGTATAGGACAACCCGTTTTTTCAGTTTCTCCTTTATGGAGTTATACAGTGTTTTGTCCGGTGTGATTAGTTCGAGGGTACCGTCCCCTTTAATTTCGGCTCCGCCATCGCTGTTATTATCTGTATAGATGAAGCTGAGCTCTCCGGCGGCGCCCTCTTCGGCAGCAGTTATGGTAATAATCGACCCGGATCGACTCACGCTGTGAGCGGTACTGCCGGCTGTTTCAATAGCAGACAAAAGATTCCCGGCTGTAGTGGCATTGGCCGGCTCAACCAGAAACGGATGACCGGACGTGATTGGATCGCCGAGATCCGTGACGCCTTCAAATGTGACACCGTCAATTTCAAAAACATCACCTTCAAGATTGGCAAAATCAGTGACCATAATCTGGCCAATTGCATGATCTGATCCGCTATTAAGAATATTGAGCGTGCACTGATGGTAGGGACCCTCACCGGCATTGGGGCGGTCGTCAGTGATGACTACCGAGCCGTCGGTGTAGTAACGATTAATGCTGGTCTTTAATGATGGATAATATGAAGCCCCGTACTTCAGGCTGCCGGTCCCCACATCGGCACGAAACTGGGTGGCATCTTCTGCAACAGTGTTGTTTACATCAGCAAGGGCATCCATGATGGCAAAGCGGTCCTGAAGTTTTTCGCACTGAGCAAGCAGCGTATTGTTAATGGTCAGTCTGTTGGTTGGGCTCAAATGAATAGCTTCGGGAACCAGCAGAAGAGTAGGTTCATCTTCTTCTTCAAGTATCTGGATGCCGGATACTAAATCATCCACAACTATATCTCCTGTGGTTGGTCCCGTTTCCACATATGTTCCAACAGAAACCACATAGCACGGTCCGCCACCGTTATCGAAAAACATCTGCAG
>Ga0307966_1002498_pt1 | contig 13963 bp, 13 predicted proteins | sample OrgLakmetagen646_FD_203141 | JGI IMG/M metagenome (GOLD analysis project Ga0307966, IMG submission 203141) | Saline water microbial communities from Organic Lake, Antarctica - #646 | ecosystem: Environmental > Aquatic > Non-marine Saline and Alkaline > Saline | place: Antarctica: Organic Lake... | reverse complement strand
CGCGTGCCCAGCTACACCTGTATGGGTGTCGTACGTAAGTACTTAAATACGAAGAGAGGGAAGTTTTGGTCGAAACTGTTCAAATGCACATCCATCCCAGGCACGTGCCTGACGTGCCTGACGCATGCACAGGTCTTCTGACCTGGACTCTACTGGTCAAGCTCACCTACCTGATAACGCAGCAGCTATACTGCCGATGGTCACGGATGTGTTCATCCAGTGCAAGAAGGTCCGCTCGTTGGCTGCAGTTGATTGTTCAATTGGGTACGAGTCAGAAAGGATTACAGAAAGGGAGTCTTCAGGGGAGCAGTCATCATCACACTGCTGCTGCTACTCACCAAAGAAGGCTTTGGCATCTGTTCTGCGGAGTTCAGTAGCCATCCTGTTGGCTAAATTGGTTGGGAAATGAATAACTCTTATTTATGTAAATATTAAAGGGGCATTCACGAGATTCCTGTAATATTCGCATCATCTTTTGACGACTCCAGTTTTCTATTAAAGAAGCGCAAGAGCTATTGAGCTTGCTAGTACCTGGGACTCCGATCCGAGGGGTCGATCTCAGCATGAAGTACGGTGAGTGAGCATGCAGGGGTTAACATGAGCCATGGATGATTAGCAGTTTAGGCCTTTGGCATGCCACACCTCTTCCCTTGCACGCACACTCCGGACGCAACTGGATTTTCCCTGTGGGGATTGCTCAGCGCACAGAATCACAGCACGTACTCATCTCACTTGCTGAACAGGGCAGCACCTTGACAGCAAGCGCAAGGAGGAGTGGAAAGATTCCTACATTGATTACAAGGGCTTGAAAGACCTCATCAAGGCCTGCGCGTATGAAGCAGAGACCGGGGAGACCTCCTTCTCTCCGCGCACCACCTCCCTCACCATCGCTCGCTACAACAACCGCACAGACAGCGCAGAGGAGAGATTCTTCAAAAAGCTGGAGGGAGAGGTAGGAGGCATTCGAGGGGGGTTTAGCCTCTAGGGTTTTCTTCTTGGGCTCATCTTGGGCTCGAGGGCCTGCAATTGCTTTCATACTCAGGTTCACTCGTGCGCATGCACACACCAGCGCGTGCTTTTACAAACACACATGCACACACACGCACATAAACACACACACATAAACACACACACACACATGTGCACACACACACACAAACAATACACACGTATACACACATGTGCACGTGCACTCACATGTTTCCTCACATATGCATGCTAGTATACACCCAGCACAGCACTCCGTGCATCCCCATGCAGGTAGAGAGGGTGAACAGTTTCACCTCGCAGCTGGTGGGAGGCTTGCGTGCCTCACTCAAGAGCCTGTCAGGGAAGGTGGACAAGGACAACAGCAAAGAGGTGGTGCAGCAGCTGCTTGCGGTGAGTGGCAGAAGAGGGCTTGGGGTTACGTGAATGTGGGGACGTATGATGCAGGGCAGTGCAGCATCGAGTCTGCAGGGAAAGGGGCTCGCTCGCGCGCGATTGTGTGGAATGCAAACGAGTGACTGATGATGACCAAGTTTCTGAATGGACTTTTGAGCTTCCAAGGTGGAGTTAAAGCCGGTTTGTAGTACGAGGTTGCCTTTCATCTTTCACCACGAGGAAAAGGGCTGCAAGCCTTGTGGGTCAGAGCAGGGTGCACATGCTCGCTAACCCCAGGTGTAACCCCTTGTCCATGAACCACCTCACCTTTTCATGGGGATGTCTGCTCCTTGCACCTTGATCTGTGCACAGGCACTGTTGTTTTGCTACGCACCACCTAATACAATTCGCACGCTCACACGTGCAGGAGGCCAAAAGGATTGGAGATGACTTTCTGGCCTTGGAAAAGTACGTCAACCTTAACTACATGGTGAGCTGCGTGTGCGTGTGTTTTTGTTTTTGTGAGCCCGTTGGCGTTGCTAGCATCAAAACCATTTGCCTGTACGTGCTGTAAGGTAACAAGGCGCTCCAAATTAAGCATTTTATTTGGTATTGATACGCGATTGTGCGAGAGTGTGTCCATGCCGGGACCACAACTAAAAGTACAGCAATCAAAGTAAGTTTTGGCAATATACATACTGCACAATTCTGCTCTCCACGCGCTGACTTGCTATGGCTGTGTGTGTCCTATCTCCTGCAGGGCTTTCACAAAATTTTGAAGAAGCACGACAAGCTCCTGCCCCACGCCCCATGTCGCCAATTCTACGTGGCCCACTTGCATCAGCAGCCGTGGGTGCAGGTATGTGTGTGTGCTTGTGCTTGTGTCTGTGCTCGTCAGTGCAAGTTCCTTGTGTCATCTTGTTGTGCCCTCATATCCCCAAACTATTTGTGTGTTTGTTTGTTTGTGTGCAGGGCAACTACTCGGACCTGCTCGTGTCATTATCGGGCATCTACAGCAAACTGCGAGGAGACACAACTGGAGAGAAGAACGAAGATGCAGCCCAGGTGTGCGCTGATTGATTGATGGAAGACATGTTTGATGGGTTTGGAATTGCATTTTGACAGGAAGGATGGGTTTGGATTTTTGGGTGGGAGACAAGCTAGGGTTTAAAGTTGCGTTTTGGAAAAATGGGTGTACGACCCTGATAACGGTTTCAACCAATAACCCCTTAAAGGTTGGACAGAATGGAGTGTGCCTGCCCCTAATGAGCACTCAGCTGTTTTCATGTTCTTAGTCTCTTGCTTTTTCACTTTCTTCGACTCTCGCTCGCATGTTTTACAATTTAATTTGGATACATGTATGCTTGTGTCTCTCGTATTGGACAAGAGGTTTAAGTTACGAGTGAGTAGAGAGTGTGTGAGTGTCTCTGGGGGTCACTGCCAACCCACCACCAAGACCTGGGTGCAAAGTGAAGTATGGGTCACGTAGTGACCCCCACAACAGCATATGCTGTCTCTTCCTCTCATCAGGATACCTTCTAGCTCACCAACGAGAGCTGAGTGCAGTGTGGAGGAAGTATATGGGCTTGCAGTGCAATGAGACCCACGGCATAACACATGCCGTGCCATGTAACAAGCAGTGCAGTGCAGTGCAGTGCAGTGAGACTTACGACACAATACATGCCGTGCCATGTAACATGCATTTGCCAGGGTTTCTGCCGCTCCACCACCAAGTACTGGGTGCGCAATGAAGATGTGTCCACTGTCAAGCACCACGTACTGCAGCACCTGCCGGTGTTCCAGTTTGACAAGAACAACTTTGCGGGAGATGCCCAGGTGTGGTATAAGGCCTATAAGGCCTCAGATAAATCAAGGAATCACACCGTAGACCAAAGGGATAAAGAGAGTGTCTGTGTCTTTTGCTCATCGTACTGTCTTGCTAGGCTTGTAGGTGAGTGGTTCATCACAAGGATGGTTTCATCTTATAGGCGTGCGTGTGGTTTGGTTTAAGGCCCTGTAGCATTGACAGGAGGAGTTCCTAGGTGCCTGGCTCGGTGCTCAACGTACCTGCAGCTTTTGACAGTGTATGTGTGTGTGCATTGCTTACACAGGCTCCGCACAGGAGTAATTTCCTGACCTTGGTGCCTCTTGTTCTTGCTCGTCCCTTTGTTCGCGCGTCTGCAGCTCGTCAGCACTGTGTGTATACGTGTGTATTGTGAAAGTCGGCACTGTTGACGAGCTGCAGAGGAGCAAGCGCTGCAATTTCATGTTGCTGTCATCTGCAACTCATGTATATTGCATTGCTTGCTCCTCGTCTGTAGCTCGTCAACAGTATGCGCTTGGACAACTCATGTGTTTCATTGCTTGCACGTCTGCAGCTGAATGAACAGTGCGTACCACGACAACTCATGCCAAGTGTCATCGACCACATCATATTCTGTCGCTTGCTCGTCTGCAGCTCGTCAACAGTGTATACCTGGACAACTCCAGCTGCGAGCTGTACCACGGGAGGCTGGATAAGAAGCCTGGAGCTATTGCGTTACGTGTACGCTGGTAAGACGCCATTGATCCTTGATTGGGTCAGGAGGATGCTGAAGGGGTTAAACTCCTCCTCCTGACCCCTCCATCTCTGCTTTCCCTTGTGCAAAATCCAACTGTCATTTAAAATCTCACAGTCATGCAAAATACAACAGGCGTGCAAAATCTAACAGTCTTGCAAAATACAACAGCCCCTAACAGCAAGCTTCTTAAGGGATACAAACCCTCCCTCTTTGATCAATTCTTCTGCCTGAGTTTGCCCCAAATTTTCACGCCTCTATCCCTACGTGTACTTTTGCTCATAGCTTCACTCCCACCCGCCATCACGCTCTGCAGGTATGGAAACCTGCCCCCTGACTTTGTGTTTGTGGAGCGCAAAACCCACAAAGAGAGCTGGAAGGGAGAGGAGAGTGTGAAGGAGCGGTTCACCATTGCGGAGGAGAAAATGGTGGCATTCATTGATGGTGTGTGTGTGTGTGTGTATGTGTGTGTTGTTGCTGGTATGAGCAAGCAATTGGTGCGTGCGTGAGTCGTGAGCGTGTGTGCTCGCTGGTGTGTGTTGTGTGCTTGGGACACTGATCACACTAAACTGCTGCTTTACTCTTCAGCAGCTGCTGTTTGAAACACCCACCGATTAGCTATAGCGTGTACGTGTGAGCGCTGTGGCTGCGTCGTTGTTCTGGGATGCTTTGGCTTGTGCCCTCTTCACATGCTTGACAGAAGACTGTCGTGATGTCATGTCCAGGTGTCTTTGCACTGTGGAAGTGGCCTTTCTATTTGTGCTCTTACATATCACATGTTACATCACACATGTTACATATCACGTGTTACATAACACGTGTTACATAACACATGTTACACAACACATGTTGTAAAAAAAATTTTGCCGCTTGCTCCTGTGCATGTGTGCTTGTTGTACGTTCTCCTGTTGGTGAGGTCCCTTTTGGGCACCCTTTCTGTGCCCGCATTTGTTCGACTGTTCTGCAATTCATTATATCACATGTTCTGCTGCTTGCTCTTGTGCATGTGTGCTTGTTGTACGCTCTGTTGGTGAGGTCCCCTTTGGGTCACCTCGTGTGTTGTGCCCTCATTTGCTTGACTGTTCTGCAATTTATTATGCTCCTGCGTGCGCGCATTGCAAAGGAAATAATCCCCTGTATGTGTGCGCGCGTTAGTCCTTTACTTGCTCTATGTTGCTGTGAGAAGTGGAACAGACACCTTTGCTACAACATTCCTTTTTCCTGTGCATGTATGCATATGTGCGCAGGGGAGTACACTGTAGATGAGGCCCTGGAAGACATGATGGCTGCTGCAAAAGCCAAGGGCAGGATGGTGAGAGGAAATCAGGATTACTGGTGTTCTAGGACTTTGACACGTGCTTGCAACACACACAACACATAAATGCTTACACGCATGACTGCTTGTGTGTGTGAGTGTGTGTGCTGCAACGGTCAGGGTCCGGTTGTAAATTCACATGAATGTGTCAATCCTCTGTGTTTGTAGATCATGCTGCTTGCCTAAGAGCCTGTAATGGAGCCGTCAGTCACGGGATCATATCTAGAGACGATCTGTATAAGAACTGCTGGAAACTTTATTTTTCACGAATCACATGTGAACGTCATATGCACCCCTCTCAATACACTTACACTCGCTCCCACACACACTCTCACACACACTCACACACACCCACACACGCTCCCACACACACTCTTACACACACACACTCACTCACTCACACATGCACACACACCGCAGGTCAAGGAAGAGGACAAGGCTGCCTTTGCTGATCTATTTACTGAGGTGTTCAACGCGGTGGACTCTAAACAGCTGAGGCCCTTCGTCCGCACACAGTACATGCGCACCGCCTTCCAGGTAGCTACCTACCTATCAGTCAGGCCCGCCATGCCCTTTTGAAATAAAGGCCAGCAGACATATTCACTTGACGAGTATTCAGGGCCCTTGGTCACGGTCGTTTGCTCACACAGTACCTGCGCACCGCTTTCCCAGGCGTTTATCAGACGGGGCTCGTTGCTGTGTTCGCTCATTGCTGTGTGTGTAAGTGTTGAGTGGGAGTTACAATGCGTCACAGCTTCACATGTACAGCAGTTCACTTATCCACTCTTGTGTGTATTTCCATAAACTCTCTTGCTTTTGTATTACAACGCCGACAAGAATTAACATTGGATATGCACATCCAAGTCAATGACACCCTCTTCCTCTTTGGCCTCTCGCTTGCCGCTCTCTTTCCTTATTAATACACACGCACATACACACTTATGCGTGCACCTGCACACGCTCATACACACACACACTCATGCGTGCACCTGCACACGCACATACACACACACTTATGCGTGCACCTGCACACGCACATACACACACTTATGCGTGCACATGCACACGCACATACACACACACACACTTATGCGTGCGTGCACCTGCACACGTGCTTACACACACTTTCAGATACCCTTTGACGCCACCGTGCGTGTGTCTCTGGACACCAACCTGTGCATGATCAGAGAGAACCCTGAGGACGGACCCACGTGTGCTGCCTCAGGCCGCTGGTAAGTGTGTGTGTGTGTTGTGTGTTGTGTGTGTTACGTGTGCATGTGAGGCACGGGGGTCGTGGTCTTGTTAAGCTTGTGCACCCTCCCCAGGATGCTGGTGAGTTTTGGGTCAGGGTACGATGCGTGGGGCAAAACCTGGTGCCATGCTTCACTGCCTAATTCCATGAACTAAACCACACTCACACACTTGCATCGTATTCCCACGCTACCCCCTCTCCCTCCCTCACATACATCCCTTGGTCTGCCATTCCTCACATACACCCACAGGTACCGCGACCCCACGCTGCCCATTCATCGCACTGAAATTACGCGCTTTCCCCACGCTGTGCTGGAGGTGAAGCTGTCGTTGCCCGATGGCACCTCAGCCCCCTCTTGGGTTCAGGTGTGTGTGTGAGTGTGTTTAGTTGATTGTGCATATGCATGAGCATGTATGTGTATGTGTATTTGTATGTGTATGTGTGTGCTTGTTCAGATGCCTACGTGTGTGTTTGAATGTTCATGTGTGTGTGCATGTGTGTGTGAATCTGTGGCCGTGTTACCGTGGGGCTTTGTGCTTGTATATAAAGGCCGTAACCTTTATTGTAACAGCTGAAAACATGAGCTGAAACGTTCAAGCTGCACTGGCTTGCAAGAAGTCAAGTGCCTTGGTTTTACCTCCAAAAAAAAGCATAAGGTGGTCTGCACTATCACCAACGACCGTGCACGTACTGCTGCACACTGCTCGTGCCCCCCCTTTGCTCACTGCTCATACATGCACACTGTTCCTGCTACTGACATCTCACTTGCTCACTGCGCATACGTGCACACTGTTCCTGCTACTGACATCTCACTTGCTCACTGCGCATACACGCACACTGTTCCTACTACGGACCCCTGCCTTGCTAGCTGCTCATGCATACCACGTTCCTCCATCTAGTTCCTCACTTGCCAACTGCCGGGGTGTCATACTGCAGGAACTGCTGGACTCTGGGTACCTCACACAAGTGCACAAGTTTTCAAAGTTCATCCACGGATCCGCCACGCTGTTCCCTGACATGGTGAGCACAGACACACACACACACACAACACAGATACGCACACACACACACACACACGCACACGCACACGCACACGCACACGCACGCGCACGCACACGCACACGCACACGCACACGCACACGCTCACAAACACATGCATACACACATGCTGTCACTCATTACCCATTCACAAAAGTGTGTTTATGTGTTTTTCCGTAGTTACTTCCATGGTTTCTGTTCAAACCATGCTGCACGGCATCAGGGGGTGCATCTGCGTTTCTGCCTCTGTGTGCTCCCTGATGAGCGTGAAAACGTGAGGGCGTTTGCAGAGTGTTTGTGTCCCACTCGAGCGTTTCCATTGATTATGCACAGTTCATTTCGCTTGCACCGGTTGGATGCTCTTGTTACGTGTACCATTTGCACATTACACACGTCTAGTATTGAGTAGGTTTTCATGTGAAGACGGGAAGACGGCCTAATTTGATGCATCATTTTTTGAAATCGAGAGACACTTCTTTGAGCAATTGGTGCGTTTCAAAGTCAGGTGAAATTGGTTTCTGCTACAAAATGCAGCACCCACTCATACCCGCAAACTGCCATGCCAGTGCACAGTTACAGGCAATGACGTACGCAACCGTCGGTGCCATGTCTATCAGGGTGGACCTTCTCATTGCAGTCTAGCATGGCTTCTCACACACATACACACTCTCTCACATACACATGCACACACACACTCACATACACGTTAAAACACACACTCTCACACATACACACACAACAAAGCACACACTCACACACGAGGAAATACACACACACAGGTCCGTGCTGTGCCGTACTGGGTGGATGATGAGTCCCTGCGCTCCAGCATGGTAGCCTCAGCTGCTCCCATGCTGCCCTCCACCAGCGCTGCCCTTGTGTCCCCGAATTCAAACAAGCCACGCGTGGATCGCGTGTCCAAGGTGATGCTTTTGTGTTGCGTCTATCTGTGTTGTGTGTGTGTGCTGCGTGCACGTGTGTTTTGTGTGTGTGTGTCTTTGAGATAGTGCGGGTGTGCAGAGGGATTGACACCCTGTCACACCCCCATGTGTTTGGGGTGAGGTTGTCAAGGATCTGCGTTGTGGCTTGATTAAGGCGTTGCATTCAACTAAACAGCAGGCATGTTGGTGTGGTTATGCATGTGTGTGCTGATGCTGGTGTGTGTGTGCTTGTCCGGTACTGGCCTCTAAAATTTGAACAAACACGCACAAGTGAGCATGGGTTAGATGTGTCCTAAAATTGTACGTAAACATTGTTGCTGTTTTGAACCGTGTCCTGCCATTCAGCTGCATAATTTGGCTGTGCTGGCTCCACTTCTAAGAGTCGCATGCAAGAGGCAGGCGCACGCATGCATGCACGCGTGCACATACACACACATACACAAGCAAAGTTGTGCACGCATGAACATACACACACATTCACACGTATAAACACACACACGCACACATACACACAAGCCTGTACCATGCTCTTTGCAGACAACCTACAGCCCCTCTGACGAGCTGTCCCATCCCTTGCTAGGCAGCGCTCCCACACTGCGCCTCATGCCAGGTAAAACGGCATTGGCTCTGCAACTTGTGTTTATTCACCACTTTTACTCAAACAGGGTTTTGTACAGCACGAATTATACTTTTTGAATGTTTGATTGCACGCACGCACGCACGCACGCACATACACAGACACATACATGCTTTGCTCATAACTCTCACACACACACACACACAAACACACACAAACACTCACGTATACAGGCACACACACACACACGTATGCTCATACTTGCACACACCAGGTCCTGAGGAGGTGGCCGGCTTTGGGCGCGCTGCTGCTGGCTTGAGCCAAAGTAGCGGAGCTGCACGTGCGCGTACAGTGGCGCGAGAAAATAGCCCCTGGCAGCAGATCTTGCGGGTGAGAGGCATTAGCATTTTTAGGTGTTGTGTATGCTTCAACCGCTTTTCTGGGTGACGCGCACTGTGCAGCTCTACGCTAGTGTGTGTGTGTGTGTGTGTTTTACCTGCTTTGCTGGGTGACGCGCACTGTGCTGCTCTCTGTAGCCCGCAACAATTTGCAGCGGGATGTGAATGCATGGTTTCAGGATTGGCTTTACTCTCCCTTACAGGAGGAGCGGTACAACACGTTTTGCACACCACTATTTTCCCCCGAGTCGATTATTCAGTGCCAACACTCAAGCACAGGAGGGGCATTGGCTCCTTTGTGCTGATTGAGCTGCACAGCGCACAATGACGCGCCCCTTGCATTTAATTGGCAGTGACCACCCAAGCAGGAGACCCTTGGCGAAATGTACCAATTACATATGCCCTCTTTGACAAATGAAGTAAAGCCCTAGCTGGCCCCTGTCCCCTGCAGTTGTTTGGCCTGGCAGTACCGACGCAAGCACAGCAGAGGCAGATGGCCACCTCTCAAACACAGCCCATGCGACTGGAGCCCAAAACTTTCTTTGCCAACGAGCGTACTTTCCTGTCATGGCTGCACATGGCGGTCACCCTGGGATCCATCAGTGCTGCGTTGCTGGGGTTTGCTGCAGGTGCGTGTGAGGAGGGGATGTGTGTGCAGGTGGTGTTTGTGCTTCAAGGGTCCAAACAGTGCTGCATTGCTGGGGTTTGCTGCAGATCCGTGTGGTAGGGGGGGGGGTGGCTTGTAGGTGGTTTTGTGAGCGGGTTTCATCAATGCTGCGCTGCAGGAGTGTGTAGGAAAGGGAGATGGGCTTGTAAGTGGTACTTGAGGTTTGGGGGTTAGAAAAGGGTGGGTTTGGGACGAGGTCTTCGTGGTATTATGTGTGTCTGTGAGTGTATGAGTGTATGATTTTGTGTGGGCTTGGACAGGGTGACGGGGGATATAATTTTCATTGTACTGATACTGGTGCGACCAGTGATTATTTATTTGGTCCTCTCGCAATGTGAAAAAATTTTCGGACTTCGCAAAGACTTTGACGTTGAAGAGCTGATTTCTGGCTGGAACTTGCAGGTCTTGAGCTGAAATCCTTCTTTTGCTAACTTGTAACCTTTTTGCTAATCACCCGGAACTTATTACCGTTACAAATGTGGGTGACGTAAGGAATTGCAGACCCTCCCATAGGTGAAGGTCTCGACAGTAAAGCACAGAAATGGCTTGATACTCGCAACAGCTTGCAAATGAATTGTGCTAATCATTTGGGCACCTCGCAAAAAGTAGTCCTCACAATACTTAAGTAGCAGTACAGTATGCATTCAAGGGTCAGACATTAATAAATTTGGCGGTAGGTTCTCTTGAGCTAGCAGGTTACCCGTGTGCCTGCAAATTAACACACACACCAGACATGCATACACATGCACATGCACAATACACATCCCCTTTCCCCCCTTCACACACACTACTCGCTCACACACACAGGTTCGGATACTGATGCCTCGAGTGATGTTGAAGGCGTGAGCCGTCACTTAGTGGAGCTGATCTCTCTCATCATGCTGCCCTTGGGCATGGTGATGTGCGTGTATGCGCTGTATGTGTTCACCTGGCGTGCGTCAAATATCGCAAAGAAAAAGGTGCGAGGGCGTGCTCAGGCAAATGCCTGCTGGAAATTTTGTTATCCTTATGTGCTCATAGCCTCTGCATACATTGGCATCCTTTATCACGTATGATGTCTTGCTTGCACAAGCACACGCAGGCACGATACACCCACATGCTTACACATACACACACACGCACACACACACACACCTTACACCTTATACACATATATGCACACATGCACACATACACAAACACACAGGTCATCCAGTATGATGACCGCTATGGCCCCTTGTGCCTATGTGCCGCTGTTGTGACTGCCTTGGTTGCCATCTTCATCATCAGCTGCTTGGATTTCATCGAGGTGCTCCAAAAAGACATGGCACCTGCCCCCTCTCCCCCCTTTCCAGCTCCCTTTTCTCCCAGTCCCTTCCCTAGCCCCTTCCCCTCCTCCTCCTCTCCTAGCCCCTTTCCTTCTCCCTTGGAGCAGGCTAGCGCAATCTAACCGTTCAAGCTTGACTTCAGGCCTTGTGGAGGAAGGGCTGCCTAAAGGGCCTGCAGCGCGCAGGATTGAAGGGGTCTGAAGCGGCTGATTGCTTGTGACAAGGCACTTTTTCCTCACTACGGGTTCCTGTATGTACAAATTTTTTCCTGTGTCTAAGTCAGCCAGATGGGTGATGTGGCACCTGAACCTTCTGCAGGTGAATTAAAATTTGGCTAGGTGCGTTGCCAGGTAGGGAAGGTGAGGTGGGTATGTTGTGAATTCTGGTTGTGATACGATGATACAGTTTTACATGGCTGCTCATTAAGAGGCGTTTTTTTGCTCTGTGGTTAAAACAATTTACATTTACTCGTTTGTACTGCCACAAGCCACATCGTTACCGAGACAGATGCGCGCTTGGTTGTTATTTTATTGGGACGCCTCTAATTTTTAATATCCTCTAGATTTACTTCCTAATCGACATCCTGGTAATCTCTCTTTCCCAAGCAGCTGTTCAATTGACAACCAAATATCAGCATCAGTCCTGTAATGTAAGAGGAATTTAAGGTCCACTCACGCATAAATGGTGAATTTAGATGAGCCTGGGCTGGACCAAACCTGCTGGTTCACTAAACAGGGAATTTCAGCACGGCATGTCTATATTAGTTATGAAGGAAGCAAAGCGGCCTTGTATCATTATTTGCACTCAGATATGCTGCCAGTATTTTGAAGTTTGCGTCAAAGTTAGGTTCTCATATACAAATGTAATCTACTATTCTACTATTCTTAAGAAGCTCCTGGATTGATAAGAAAGAATCTGCTTGCGCCTGCCTATTATTAGACCCGCCTGCTACTTTGCTTCGGGTTCTAAAGCTGGCTTGACCTTCGGCGTGTCTATGAGATGCACTGCTGCCTGCAAGGTCTTGACTCTGTCTTCAGACCAAATTTTTTCTACTGGTTATACTTCAGCCCCTTTTTGGCTTCCAGCTTCTCGCCTTTTTCTCCAACTTTACTATAATCATTCCATCTCTTTCTCTTGTTTTTCTTGGGCGTTTTCTCTTTTGTCTAGCTAGCTAGGGTAAGCAGTCACACATTTTGACTGAAGGCTTAACCTGTAAACTTTGTAAACTACGTCTAGCTAGCTGTGGTTACAAACTTTGTTTCAAGCTTCCGCTCAATGGAGCATATGAAAAAACTGCTTAAGCATCAGACATAGTTTCCTTGATCAGAAGTCGTGATAAATAATCTAGCAGGCCTGGCCATTGAAGAATTGAACCCTTAATACTAAGAAAAAGAGCTGACCTGAATAACAAGCAGCTGACCCGCATGGGGGGCACAACGGAAATCTAACTGGAATTTTGGTACAGGAATATAAGAGGAAAGCACAGGCAGCACGTGGTACGTGGTACAGAGGCGCCGGTGAAGCCGAGTGAAAACAAGATCTTGGATATAATTAGCTTTTGGCCGTAGGATGGTCAGATGGCACGTGACCTGGTGGCCTGCATAAACGAGAAATACAAAGTGAAAGAGCTTTGGGAAAATTGCTAAGTCTAGACAGATTTTTATAGTTGGCCAGAATTATACATGCATACGTGTATATGCTTTACCTACGGGGATCCTAGCAGGGAAATCACCAGAAATACGGTCATATACGGTGTGCGTGAACTATTATAGCCACCCCTTTTAGGCATTTTCAGCAAATCAGCAGGCATTTTCAGTTGAGCTGTTCAAGCTGCCGAAAATGCCGTCACAGTCTCTGCAATTTAATCACGCTCCTGCTGCTGCGGAAATGAGGGGCGGCAGCTGTAGAGTTTCATATCAATAAGCTGTTTAACTCTACTAAGGCGATTTCTATTTTGGAAATTTCCTTTATTTATGCGGTAATAATGTGGTAATGCGCTTCTGAATCACCTACACAACAAAATACAAGGCTAGGCACATCAGCTAACAGATGCAATGACGGACGGCAATTCTCTCTCCTTCTCTGCCTCTCTTATTTTCATTGCCACAAACACTCATACATCAAGACGTATACTGTAACATACACATACACACACACAGCTACACACAATCACACACACAGGTCCGCTTGCTGCGCCTCTTCTCCCCAGGGCTGGAAGGTCTTCTCAACCTCTTGGAGGAGCATCGTGTGATCAGCTGACTATATTATAAATACATCAATACTTAAGCCCGCAAACGCCACCTTCAATTTAATTATTCCTCCAGCTCAGTGAACAAGCTAAGACCACAAAAATCAGCACGTTGCACGATTTGTCGCTACCACCACTAGGCATGACAACCTCATAGCCCCTCACCATATTGACAAAAGGCAAGCATGTTGTGTCATGTACAATTAAAAGCTCGCCAGAGTAAGACGGAGCACAATTGCAGCCTGAAAAACATACACATATAAAGAACGATAAACATTCATGTTTTCACGCCTCCTCTGACGC
>Ga0307966_1002497_pt1 | contig 13963 bp, 13 predicted proteins | sample OrgLakmetagen646_FD_203141 | JGI IMG/M metagenome (GOLD analysis project Ga0307966, IMG submission 203141) | Saline water microbial communities from Organic Lake, Antarctica - #646 | ecosystem: Environmental > Aquatic > Non-marine Saline and Alkaline > Saline | place: Antarctica: Organic Lake... | reverse complement strand
GGTTGGTGCAAGCCCAGGGTACCCCCCAAAATAGCAAAAATACGTTTGCGTATTATACGCGTATGTCGTATTAATAGCGTATTAATCCGTATGGGACGTCTCAAAAGTCCGTATGACCCATCCCTGGGAATAATCAAACAAAATAATAGCAGAGATATTTTACGTCACTCCACTCACCTGTATGAATGTGAATACGACAAAATGGGTTCACAAAAATAAGCACACAAACACACACAACCCTCAGCCTTCACTTATTACACACGCCAGGCACATACGCTGAGTCCCCTGACAAAGCTTTTAGGCTGGTGCGGATCTACACCCTTCCACCACCCCAAACGTGCAGAATCACATTAATATAAATATAAAATGTAGCTTGACAGCAGGCAATACACACACAAACCCAAATTTCCTGTTCAGCGCTTAAGCAGGGGGGTTCAATCCAAGAGATCCAAGATCATGCAAGCTGAGCTTGAAAAGTTTAAGACAGAGTTTACTACTGCTGCGTAATGGATGCGAGTTAAAAAGCTATTAAACCCCAATGTGGGCAACGCAAGACGGGCAACACTTCATTATTAAACACAATGCAAGCCTGCGCGAGGTCTTGTTGCCCCCTTTTCTGATTGAACTAGGAAGGTCTATATGTGTATGAATAAAGAAACATGCGTTGTAAGGCAAGAAAATTGGGCTGTCGCGTTATTGGAGCAAAAGAGCCATCTTATGGTGTTCTAGTCAGGATTTGAACCTAGGACTTTGGAAAACCTGTTTTGCACCAAAGCAAACTTCACGTTATTCAAATATTTCAATTAATCACGACACACCGCAAAGGGTCAAAAACTTTCACGGTGATATACCGGCGGTACGGTAAGCAGCGCAAACAGACACCACGCCTGCTTTCCTGGGCCATTATGAAATGTATATGCATGCTCAGCATCACGATGCTCTCAAATACCTAGTCTTGTTCCAGCCAGCAACATTGCCACATTTCAAATCTACGTAGGGATGACACATGAAATTTACAAATTTGACATCATGTCTGTGCATGAAAGGTGAGAACTAAACGGCTGCACAGGCCACTGATCCAAGACACCAAGCCGCGCTTCACGTTTCACTCCTCTGCTTCTCTACTTAGAACGAGCTGTTGCAGCTGTCCTACCTGATTGCTGGCAAGGGGGATACCTTGAGCCCCCAGACGAGAAGCTGCACTGCGGACACGGCCCTCGTTGAAGTTAGACACACCGATCGCATCACACAGGCCCTTCAGCACAGCAAGCAGTGAGGTTGAAAGGGAAAATTACGTCATGTTATGAAACACAATTACAATATCTGGTACGATCAGGCACAGCAGATGAGCGAAGCTAGGCGTGAGCTGGGGAGCCATTTGTGCCAACCACAGGTTAAATACCATACTTATTTTTAAAGGTGAAGCTGGCTTACCGCAGAAGTGTATCTACTCACAACCAAACACCTAGCTGAGCCTCACATTCATCAGGTTTGATTTGTTTACCCGAAAGCTTCAAAACCCTGCCCTACCTGCTTCTTGCAAGCCGCGAGACCTTCAATGTAGGCGTCGTTTGAGAAGGCGTTGAAAAAGAAGCCAGGCCTGTGATTAGAGTATGTGCCAAAATACATGTGTTGTCTAGGAGCTTATGCATACAATGTAAGATTTGGACAGAATTATTACAGGGGGCGCCACTCCTCCCAAAATGGTGGCCTATTAAAAAACTTCAGCCAGCTCCCCTGGCTGCAGTATTCCCAAATCTTTCAAAATTTTGGGGACATGGGGAAAAAGAAGCCAGGCCATTTATATGGAGCACAAGGCACATCACGGACCCAAAATTTTGGGGACATGGGGAGCTCGTGTGTGTGTGTGTGTGTGTGTGTGTGCGTGTGTGTGTGTGCGCGCTGGGGTGCAGAAGGTAGAGAGGGGATATTGAGATGGCTTTATAGAACAGGTCAAGGCAAGCCTGCAAAGTGTGAGGTCGGAATTCCATCCCAGGCAAAATTGGAGCCTGACAACAGTTTATATCGCGGTGATCATTTGTCAAAGATTGAACAAACCAAAAAAAGGAAGTGAAAAGGGCGCAATCGGCCAGTGGGTGGCCGTGGGTGAGCCTTAAGCAATTCACACCGAGGCCGTTTTGCACACAGCCAAAGAAACTGTTCAAGCTTAATGTTCTCAATAACACAATATTTCAAGAAAAACAAGTACTCGACGTTCTGTTTTTGCACGCGTTTTCCACTCCGACACACACGTAGCTATTTTGCTCGCCCTAAATGCCCTAAAACACGTAAAAAAATAATACAATAATTGAGCGCAAAGAATCAGAAGCAGTGAATTAATACAACTCTGGCGTTTTTCCTGCCAGTCTTTATTCTGGCATAATTCACCCTTGACAACATGAAACACAAAATGCGTAGGGTTGGCCAGAACCGTATAAATGTAGCAATTAGGTGCGTTTGTATATATACATGGTATTTCATGCGGTATTTTACACACCGCATATGACAGTATGTAAGGTGGTTTTTCTGCTAAACATCCTGTATGTGCACAGTTTATACATATGTATGTATATGGCTTTGGCCAACCCTAAAAGCACGTCTGGATGGATCGGAGAGTGCTAACCTCCGTCCTGTTTCATGTTGCAGAGGGATGTCTTAGCTAATTTAAAGTTTTGCAACAGGAGTGTCCTTCCCCTGAAAGGAATGCCACCAAATAATAGCAGTGCAATCCCCGACCCCGTTGCAGGTGTGTACAACCTCATCATTAAAATGCTTGGGCTAAAGGCTCGATGGAAGCTGTCAAGTGGTCCAGCTCATTGTATCAATGGATTCATTATTTGTCCCAGCCGGCCAGCGTCGAAAGTACTTTAGCTTCCACAACTGCCCAACACCAGGCCTTTGTCCTGGCCTTGATTTTCAGAGTCCGCCATTTCCCTCATACCAATACGGAAAAAGAAACACTCCAAACTGACCAGTGCTGCATGTAGAGTGACGTCTTAGGCAGACGCATACGCGCCAAGGATGCCTTCAGAGCCAGAGGCACGGCAGCAGAGCTCAGCCGCCACCTGCAACATGGTACACACAAAATACGCAATGCTGTCATGAGTTTCGGGGTACGGCAAAACTTCACACACCACTATTTTTTTCATATTTTAGGACATGTGGGCCAAAATACCATATCCGAAAGCTTACGGAAGCGGGGCAAACTTAGTCGCTATTTGTACATCCTTAGGCTCAGACGTGCCGGTCTCCGCTAAAAAGTCCCCCAGGAATTCTTCAGACTGCGGTAAGCAGTGAGTGAAGAATGACAGACCCCTTTCATTTTTGCAAGGAATCAATTTTTGCAGCCGGTTCAGCTTAATCAAGCAGTAAGTATATCCATCCAAGCACCGCAGTCTAAACATTAAATCTTACCTTTCCGAAGCCGTAGACTTCTGCCGTGTCAATGAAGGTCAGGCCCTTTTCGACGCAGGCCTTGTAGGCTTCCCTACTCTGCTCCTTTCCGTACTCCTGCATAGGTTTAGAAAGCAACCCATGTTTCAACAATGCTACTCAAAATGCACTGTTAAGCCTTTAAGAGCTTTAAACCCCCTCCTCATCAGAGGGTGTGGCGCGACGCGCTCCTAGCTGTGCAGCACATACCTTTTCATAACCCCAGTACCCTGACCTGTTCATTGAAAACAAGAGTGACAAGATTTTATTGGTGAAGAGTAAGTAAAGACAAGGGGACACAGAGGAGATGACGCCGAATAATAAACTAGCTAAGGAAATCCCTACACGAATAGCTACAATCATGGTGTACTCAGACAGGAGAGTTTCAATACCCAATGCTGTTAAGCTTTTAGCCTGCCTCTGCCAATGAAATGGAACAGTGTCATGCTTAAATATCTTGAAACAGTTTGATAAGGTGCAAAATAACCTGTAGCTGCTGTGTTGTTGGCAGAGTTACGGCGCAAGCGATGCTGTCACATCAAACACCAAGAGGTACCTCACAATTTTCAACTTAGAATAGAGCAGAATCACTGGGCACTCAGATGCACTAGAAAGCTTGCAGAGTCGCTAGGCTGCTTCACAACAAACAAAAGGCAGCTTCTGTCAAAAACAGTGTTCTCCTACTGTAACTAACTTATTTTATGCGTGATTTTATGCGTCCCTGGAGGAAAAGAAACTAACAAGGATTCCCTTAGTAATGGCGAATGAACACACACACACACACACACACACACACACACACACACGACATCTTTTCCGGTACTGTCCAGCTTATGTTCCTCCTGATGTCCGGCCTTGACATTCGCTACGAGACAATGCGTTGCAAAAGGCACGCATGCAAGCGCGGGCAAGCCGTTCCGCACACCCACAAACAAAAAAATCCCTCACCTGTCTCCCCAACTCCAAGCCCCTACCCCAATCACTGGAACCTGCAGGGGCAAGAGGGGAACACAGAAGGAAACAGCAAGAATTGTGCCCAGTCTCAGTGAGGCATTTGCAAGGCTTGCCTTGCATGTGAGGATCATTAAAGCAAAGGTGACAAATGCAGGTGGTTTGGTTTTTGCCCTGTGCCTGTAGTGAAAGGACGGCTCTACGTTGTGAGAGGGCATACGCATTGGCTTTCTAGAGACCTCCTACATGCTTCGATATATGTGAGGGGTTCTGAGCCACGAATCCCCGAAACCCACCTGAAGCTGAGATTTTCCAAGCATCATGGTGTCACTGACAGCAGCCAGTGACTTTGTGTCGCCCGCTACACCCTTCGTCACGTTCCCTGCCCGGCGAGGCAAGCACGCCCCTCTCGAATTCATACCACGATTCGCTAGCATCTTTTGTGTGTTCATTTTTATTCTTGTTTTTGTAAAACTTGTGGAGTTCCGGTTCGGTCGTTGATTCTTTCACTTTTCAGTTCCGTGATATTTTCCTTCAGTTCGATGGAAAAGCAGCATTCAGTGTAGCGTGACTAATTAACAATGCTTTCTTCTTCCGCCCAGCCAAGCCACTCTAAAGCATTGAGCCAGAAAAACGCGGAGGTAATGAAGTAAGTTGGCCAATAAAACTACAGTTTCTTACCCAGTTGGTGTGTAAAGAATCAGTTTTGAAACCTGAGGCTTTCTCAGTTGGTGTGTAAAGTAAGGGGCAAACTCCCAGTTTCCAAACTGACAACTGGTGGGATCTTCTTCCGTTTCACTCCCTAGGCCCTCAAAACTGCCAACTTCGCCAACCGAGGTGGTGAAGTTGCAACTGGCAACTCCCTGTTTCCAAACTGACAATTGGGCTGACTTCTCGCTACCAACTTTGCCAACTAAGTTTGCCAAAGTTGCAATTGGCAGGAGAGCTTCTATAGATTAGTGCATGGAAACCATAGTTTCTTCGCAGTGAGGGGCATCTAGGTGCGGGCACTTAAGATAAGCAAAGGTAAGGTAAAATTACATCGCTACACATGCAAAAATAGGAGAAATGTTTCTGAACCTGTCCCGAAGTTGTGGCAGCTAAGTGCCGTTTGACCAGCCACAGATTATGGCTTACCATCTTATAGACGTTCATTATCAAACCTAAAAACTTGGTACAATGGGGCATATGTAGGTATGTCTAGGCATGGTACCTTTGACAAATACGACAAGTGAGGTTCTTATGTCTCCTCCAAAGAGGTTTTAGTTGCCAGTTGCAACTTTGGCAAATGAGTTGGCGAAGTTGGTGAAGTTGGTGAAGTTGGCAGTTTCTGAGGCCCCGGGAGGGAAATAGAGGAGTGCTTGCCCAGTTGACAGTTTAGAAACTGGGAGTTGCCAGTTGCAACTTTGGCAAAGTTGAACCTGGGCATTCCTAGATCCACCAGTTTAAAAAATAAACTGGCATTGTAAAGTTGGCAAAGTTGGCATAGTTTGGATGTTCAAAACTTCAGTCTTCAAAACTTCAGTTTCCAACCCCAGTTTCTTTTTAATTGGGAGTTGTCAGTTGGAACTCTGGACCAGCGTCTCTCTTATAAATAAATGGCTACTACCGGCTGGCTACTGGATCAGTCTTCTAGAAAGCAGGCAACGGAACCCTTGACTACAGGAGCCAACCTGGCGGTACCGAGCACTTATCGATTCTCTCCACTGCAGAGTTAAGAAATATAAAGATTGACGAAATCAGAGAAAAGTGTTCGCCATTCGTCTAAAAAAATTGGGAAGCCCACCCTAGGAACACCCCCATCCCCGCCCCGATAGCTGCGTACTTCCCCGTTCTATCCTCTATTGGGGACTCAGCTCTAGGATCTACAAATCCCTCCCCACCTCCCCCACTAGAACCACCACCACCTTGGCCTTGGCCTGCTGAAGAGCCTCCTCCCCCTCCTTGCCTTCGATCACTATGCGGCCGCGGATCATTCAAAGCAGTAGTTTGGCCTGTGTGAAAAAGGGGGACACATGCATCTACACAAAATGCGAAATCGCATTTTTCTGATACTCTATTTTCCTCCTACCAGCTGCTCCTACTGTATTTAAATTGTAAAACATATGGGGACCAATCACATTTTGGTGGGAAAGAAACGCATCACCGTTCAGGATCCCTTACGTTGGCGTGCCTTTACGAAGCATTAGTCACTGATGCCACAGACCGTAGAAACATGAATGCTTTCTGCCTCATTCTAGTTGGGCGTCAGCAACCAAAAAAGTAGGCACTCACCAATGAAATAAAGAGTGCTTACCCACTAGTTGGAAGAAGAATGGAGGTTACTTCCCAATCATTGAAGGGAAACTGGTAGATTTGCGCAATTTATAATTTAGGCGCCTTGCAATGTACCAATTGCAAACCCGGAACATCTTGTCACATCAAGTGTGAGCGACCTGAAGCATTGAAAGCCCCCTCGTAGACGAAGTTTCAACAGAGAGCAGAGCATCAAGAAACGCCCAAAAACTCGCAAAAGCTCGCATAGTCTAGCTGGCCTCGCAATTAAATAAGCTACTTATTTGAGCACCTCGCAACAAGTAGGGAGTCACTATGCTTTAGTAGCCCTACGGTGCACAACGGAACGTGAATTGCCTTCTAAGATTGTGTAGCATAAGCAAAATTGTTTTGCCTTTGTTTGTGCCGATTTTGCAGAGGTATTTTTGCAGGTGTTGACCCGCGTACAGTGACACGCGCGGGCACACACAAGGGTTCTGCAGAAACAATCTTTTTTTGTACTATCGTCAGTATCGTCAGTGCTTTTGCGCATGGGTTTTGACAATTTAACCAAATGTTTAATTATATGTACCAAGGTACGGTATGCATTTTTGTGTGTGATAGTCAGTGCCTGCATGTACACAAACACGTTTATATGTGTGCACATATGCCCCCTGCAAAACGAGGTTAACGTCTCAAAATGTGCTGTGTTTCTGGATCGGGGTGCCACCTCCCTTATGTGCACGTGGAATGAACATGTGCGACGAGTTGCTATGTTTGTGTGCACAACAACTTGTGTCAATGAGCAGCAAAGTAGAGGTGAAAGTGTGGGCCCAAACATACTGATTTGTGTAAATTTGCCTACACGACCATTATCCTGCCGTGACACACCTGTTTTCTGATTCCAGTAGTATGTTTGACCTGCAAGAATGATGAAAAAAGCTTGCAGTGAGTTGTTGACCTCATAATCTTGCAAGTGTCACTTGTCGAACGAGGTCCAGCAAGTGTCACGCACCACTCTCTTCGTGAACCACTTCTGTCCATGCTGGTGCGTCTTGCGGCGGCGGCTGCTGCTGTTGCTGCTGCTGCTGCTGCTGCTGCTGTGGCTCCTTCTCCCTCTGGTTCAGCTGGGTCGTAAGCTCCTGCTGGTGCTCCCAGTGCAAGCGAGTGGGTGACTGAGGGGTGTTGGGCTTTAGGGGTCCTTCCAGGGGAGGCTTGTCATCCGTGCTGTTATGAGGGGGGGCCTTTCCCTCGCCATTTGAAGCAGAAGAGGGCTTGTCGTCGGCTGTGGCAGCAAAGCCACGGTGGTAGCCAGTGCTGGACAGTCCATACAAGACGCAAAGGAAGCTTGCCTGCTCTCTTCCTCCTCCGGAGGTGACACGGCTCCTGCAAGTTGGTTTTCCAGACTTAAGAGGCTGGTGTGACGGAGGTGAGCCTGCATTTTCTACCTACACTCCCACCTGCCCAACCTCTGCAGCCTCATTGCTGCATGAAGAGACATGCTGTTTAAATGGCAACTGTCAAAAATCAAGCAAATTATATCGTGTGGCTCCACAGTGGAATTATGACTTGACTATGCATAATTATCTGTGTAATAATAAATTTTGCATCGGTCAACAACGGGTTGTACGCGAGAACGCGATAGGAGGGAGACGTCCCCCACTACCAATGAGAGCTTGAGGGACTTTGATGCATGTTTAGGAGAAGATCGTTGAACCTGCTGAATGCTGCTGGTGAGGAGACAACTTTTGGTGCAAGCCAGATTTTGCCTCACATTTCTGCCTCAAATTTTGCCATCTCACCGTGCCACTCCCCGCCCACGCGTAATTACTCGCACATTGTGGACATACAGGCCCGCCCACATCACGCGTGCACGCGTGGAGGCACCACCGGCTCAGGTTTCACCTCTACCAAAGGACAGGCAGTGAAAGAGGTAGGTTTTTTAAACACATCATCCAATCCACTTGAAGCCTGTGTGGTGCAGGCCATCTTGTGTAGTAGTAGCATTCCTCCTGCTTCTTGCGTGCGCTGGTACAAAATGGCTGGCACCGGTCCCAAGTGCACCAACATATGCGTGCACCACGCAAGTGCCACAAACTGTCCAGCCCTAAGTCCTTATTCCCTACACTCTAACATTGCTTTACACTGCTGTCATTGCGACTGCAGAAGCTGCCAGCCTGCGAAGCTGCCCGCATTGCAGCCTACAGACATGACACTGAGTACGAGGGGGGTTCGTCCATCACTGCGACAGCAGACAGGCAGGTGCAGCTGCCTTCGCGCCTTCACTCCCGCTCCTCCATTGTTCCCATTCAAACCCTGACCGGCGGGGCTGCCAGCAGAAATGGCAGGAATGGCACTGCTGCTGGCAAGAGCTCCTCCCCTGAAGCCGATGGCAGTGTGATGGATCAGGGCAGCGTTGAGCACCAGGAGCAGCAGCAGCAGCAGCAGCAGTGCATAACCCAAAAAGAGGGGTGGGTAGACACTTATCCTACCAAAGGGAAAGCTGGGCCTAATACTGACCGCGATTCCTTGGATGGCACGCACTCCTCTCCTGAGCAATCTCTTCCATCAAGTGAGATGGAACAGAATGTCTTTCCCATCCGCTCTCAAAGCCACACAGCAAACCTACCACTACCTGCAATTGTGCCAGCTCCAGCAGCACATAGAAACCATGCCCGCAATCGAGCACGGCAGCAGCAGCAGCAGCAGCAGCAGCAACAGCAGGGAGCAGGACACAAATTGGATGCAAGCCGACACAAGCACAAGCTGTGTGCAGTGCTAGATGAGCTGGAGAGCATGGTGACGTCGCCACACCCTAGCCGCAACCAAGGGCAGCAGCAGCAAACGACGTCCAGCAGCAAGATCAGCAGCAACAGCTCACTGCCTCTTCAGGGGGCCACAACGCAGCAGCAGCAGCAGCAGCAGCAGCAGCTAGACATGAACGTGGCCTTTGAATCAATACCTTCAAGCCCTGTGTGCTCGTACCAGGCTATCCGCCGCTGCCGCAGTGTGCAGCACCTGCAGCGCTTGCTGAGTCAGCACAGGCAGCAGCTAGAGGTGGGGCACGTATCTGCCATAGCGAAACGCCTGGCCCAAATCCAGGTCTCCCCTACAGCCACACACAACCCGGCCTCAGCCACCGCACCCTTCCCGAAGATTAACGACAGTCGCAGCAGGAGCAGGGGCAGCAGCCCTCGCAGCAGCCCCACCGCGTCTGTGGATGGGGGCTTGTTAGAGCCACGGCCTAGTTTGCCTCTGACAGGGGAAAAGCTTCAGCTGGGTGCTGCCTCCTCACATCAGCTGGGCCCTGCCCCGGTCCCCCCGTTAGAACAGGCCAGTGAGCCCGTCCTGCGGCTGTGGAGCGTGCTGCTAGACAAGATGCTGTTCCTGGCTCCACTGGCTTCCGTGCAACAGGCGGCTGACATGCTGCAGGTGCGCAAGGAGAACGTGCGCAAGGAGAAAGCTTGTGTATGCGTGTGTGTGTGTGTGTGTGTGTGAGAGAGAGAGAGAGAGAGAGAGAGAGAGAGAGTGTATGTGTGTACATGCAAGTTTGCACAGATGCATGGCTTGGCTGTAGTCCATCTTTCTAGCCTCTTTACTTATCAGACCTTCTGTCTGCAGGGTCTAAGAAAAAGTGTCATTGTTTTTTGCCTCCTCAACGAGCCTTCGTCCGCAGACGTTGTAGTTCACAACAAATAAACTGATGCTATCCTTGCAATATGAACACGTTCTTAATTTGAGCTGCATGGTTGCCTCACTGACATCGATGCCATTTCAGTCAGGCAATGGTGCAAGCCTGTTTCAAATGTCAATGCACCCCTTTAGTTGCAAACAGTTTAATGGCATGGTAAATGCATAGGCAACCGCACACACTCACACATACACATATGCACGCACACACACGCACAGGCGCTAGCTGTTGCGCGCCCAATGGCGGATGCAGTGGCCAAAGTGCACGCTGCCAGTGACCGCAGCAGGAGCCTTGCCATCAAAAGACGAAGGTTGCAGCGGCAGCGGGAAGTAGAGGAGCTGGAGGCGCAGAGGCAGGCGAGTGGCCGCGTTGTTGCTTTGTGTGTGGGTGTGGGTGTGGGTGTGGGTGGGTGTGGGTGGATGTGTGTGTCAGGATTATATGTGTGGAGGAGCACCGGCGCAGTTAAGTTTTCAGTGTAGTACGTATAACGTCTGCGTGTTTGAGAGGGCCTGCAATCGCAAAGGCTGTCAGTAAGGCGCTGCCATGTGGTTGTATGTGTAGTAGGGTATTTGTGAGGTGGTGGATATGCTCTAAAGAAACAGGTGAGGATATTTGCAGGCAACCTGCAGGGCTAAGGCACGTGTGTGTTAGAGAGTATGTGCGCAAGTGGGAAAGAATACTTGCAGGCAACATGCAGGGCTAAGGTACGTGTGTGTGCGTGTACATGTGTCTTATGCTGCAATTATTCTAAGTGTACACGCACAGATATATATGTGCCCATTGGGGGTGTACGCACGCAATTGAGCACTGCAGCAAACAAGCCCCTCCTGCCATCTTCATCCGCATGTCCGCAGGCAACTGGACGCTCCCCTGGATGGCAGATCATGCTCATGCAGGAGCAGCAGCAGCAACGGCAGCAGCAACAGCAGCAACGGCAACAGCAGCAGCAGCAGCAAAGTAAAGCAAAGGAAGAGGATCAGCGAGCAAGGCCACACACGCAAGCGAGTGCAGCTCCGTTAAGGCCTCAGCTCCCCCTCACACGCTCCCCGCCAACTGCTCCTACCCCTGACCTGCCGCCTGAATTGAGTGAGCAGCGGCGGCAGCAGCTGGCAGAGTGCCTCCTGACACACACACAGGTGGGGGGCTTACGTGCACCTGTCGTTCGCATTTTTCGCACAGACGCATGTTGATATATTCCACGTCCTAGGGTATGTGCAGCAACAGCTTGGCAGGTACCCTGTCATGCATGATGGCGCACACACTCACAAATGCACGCGTGCGTGCGCACACGTGCGCACACAGGCATATACACACAAACATTCTCACACACACATCGCACACGTACACATACGCCATCCCCTTATCACACGTGCAGCAACAGCTGTGGGTTGCCCCCACTGAAAATCTCACCCAGATGCTGCGTGCCGTGTCCCAGCTGAGAGTGAGCCCCCCTTCCTCGTGGCTTTCGTCCTACTATGAGGCTAGCAGCCCCCGCTTGTCACAGCACAGCACAGACCAGGTATGCCGAGTTTATGTGCAATAATTGGGCGTGGAAGTGCGGAACTGGGCTGGCAACCTGGGCGCCTTCTTATGAGGCAGTGGCTGTTCAATTTGGGCACGCACGCACATATATGTGCCCACAGCGCACATGTTCACACTGCCCACCCACCCACCCCGACGCATGCAGCTGTGCAAGCACGTCTGCCAGTCCTTGGGCCCCCAAGGCGCCTCCCCCCCTGAGCACTGGCTTCTCCCTTACGTTAACACATGCAAACGCACAGACGACACACCCCCACACTACATCTACACTCCCCCCGACACACGCAGCTGCTGAACGTCTGCCAGTCCTTAAGCCACCAAGGCGCCTCCCCCCCTGAGCACTGGCTGCTCAACTTTTACGCTGCCACCCGCCCCTGCCTGAGGAGCTTGGACGTGGTGGGCATCAGCAAGCTGGTGCACGGCACAGCCCGGCTGCCTATGCGGCCGGGACAGGGATGGATGGCAGAGCTGTTGATGGGTGAGTCTGAGGCAGTGTAGGAGGGCTAAGACTGCAGTGCTGGTGAGTGTGATTGTGGCGGTCAGGACAGGGATGGATGGCAGAGCTGCTGATGGGTGGGTCTGAGGCAGTGTAGGAGGGCTGAGACTGCAGTGCTGGTGAGTGTGATTGTGGCGGTCAGGACAGGGATGGATGGCGGAGCTGCTGATGGGTGGGTCTGAGGCAGTGTAGGAGGGCTAAGACTGCAGTGCTGGTGAGTGTGATTGTGGGGGGTGTGGATGTGGGTTGAGATGATGAGAGGTGAGCCTGCTCCCAAGCAGCCGGGACAGGGATGGATGGCGGAGCTGCTGATGGGTGAGTCTGAGGCAGTGTAGGAGGGCTAAGATTAGTGTTGGTGAGTGCGATTGTGGGGGGTTTGGATGTGGGTTGAAATGATGAGAGGTGAGCCTGCTCCCAAGCAGCCGGGACAGGGATGGATGGCGGAGCTGCTGATGGGTGAGTCTGAGGCAGTGTAGGAGGGCTAAGACTGTTGTGTTGGTGAGTGCGATTGTGGGGGGTTTGGATGTGGGTTGAGATGGTGAGAGGTGAGCCTGCTCCTAAGCAGCCAGGACAGGGATGGATGGCGGAGCTGCTGATGGGTGAAATTGCGTTGTGTGAAGGATGCAAGAGTTGGTGGGTATCAGCGCGCTGGTACACGGCTCAGCTGCCCACGTGGCAGGGATGTGGCGGGGATGCAGATAGGTGTTGTTTGATTTTGATGAGCGGTGGGTGGTCGATCATTTTGATGGGTAGGTTCCACTTAATGTGTGAGGGAGGGAGGGCGTTGTACTGTGGGTGGGTACCAGTGCTGGTGCACAGCACGGCCAAGATGCCCCCACAATCATCAGGACAGGAATGGATGTTAAAGCTGCTGGCTGGGTGAGGTTATTGGTTTGTGAGAGAGGGATGGGGTGTGTAAGGAATTGGCGGGCTCCAGCGCTGGGATAGTTTGGCTGTTGTCAGTCGCGTGTCAGCTACACGGTCGACCAGTGAAAGGCTTCTCGCTGGTTATTACCACCTTGTCCAAGTTCTATGGCCTGTCTTTCCAATGTAAGTAAAAAGGTGCGCGCGCGCACACGAACAAACACACACGCACACGTACACACACACAGACAGACAGGCACACATATGCACAAGTGCCACAACTGCGACTCTCCACTGTTTCATTCCATCGCGCGCCCTTTGTTTCCTTACGTACGCTTGCAGCGTGCGAGGATCTCAATCGTGAGACTTGACATTCCCACTCACCCCCTCGTATTCTTGCGTTTTTGCAACCTGTGAGGGCTGCTTAATTGAGACACGATACATCCCATCCCCTTGTCTGATCTGGTTTTCTTGCATGCTCGCAGCCTGTGAGGGCCAACTGGATGAGCTGGATGCCCCTGCGTACGCCCTGCTGGTGCATGGCCTGGGTCGTATGGGCCACCTGCCCCCACGAGGCTGGCTGGATGAGCTATTAGAAAGCGCTGCCTCCCTCATGCACGACTTCTCACCTCAGGTGTGTATGTAATGTGTGTGCATGTGTACTGCTTACCAGTGATGTTTTGTGTTGTGAGAGTGTCACTGCTGCCTCCCTCACGCAAGACTTTTTTGGCTTGAAA
>Ga0307966_1002495_pt1 | contig 13968 bp, 10 predicted proteins | sample OrgLakmetagen646_FD_203141 | JGI IMG/M metagenome (GOLD analysis project Ga0307966, IMG submission 203141) | Saline water microbial communities from Organic Lake, Antarctica - #646 | ecosystem: Environmental > Aquatic > Non-marine Saline and Alkaline > Saline | place: Antarctica: Organic Lake... | reverse complement strand
CAGTATATAAGGTGCGGGGCTAACCAGAATAAAGATAGGCAGTGCACTAACTCTGCCGGCCAGCGGTGAGTACTGCTTCGCTATTGCCTCAGGAATGGTCAGAGCTTTGTTCAGCCGTATTTTACCAGCCAAAAAGACCGCGAAAATGGCTGAAAACAGATAGAAGGGGACACCGAATATCAGCCACTGCGAGATCCCAAACTGATAGCTGAACTCCCCGACTCCAAGAATGCCTCCATACCATGTTGAAACAAGGGTGGCAACAAACGCCGGAATCGTAACTTTACGACCGCTAAGCAAAAACTCCTCCTCATTATCACTCTGCCAGCCTTTTTTCCAGCTGATCCAGATGAGAAGAATGAAGTAAAAAAGTATCAGGACCCAGTCGAACGCAAATAGATCAGCTGTCACAGGTGAGGTTTTCCTTCAGGGTTATGATTAATGAAAAACAAAAGATCACCGCTATCAAACGTTATTTCAATTTGAGGCTCAACAGTTAGGTTTGAAGAACCATCAAACACCCCGTTTCTGAGCTCGTCGTCTGAAAGTTCATATTTCAATCCTTTACTCGTAATTCCGGTAACGGTACCCGAGAGAGGGAAAAGAGACACCGATGTCCGAACCGGAAGATGCCCGCTGTAAGGAGAATCAATCAGTTTGATATCGCACCATGGATCACGAAAATAGAGGGTCTCAAAACTGGAATGGAACTGTTTTAAAACCGAAAGGTTCTTTACCGTATGATCCAGTCGCATACCTGTGGCTCCATACACCACCGCTCTGGTAATATTCATCTGAAGGGCATAGTCAAGCGCCTTCTCCAGATCATTTAGATTCTGATCTGGCTTTTCAATCACACGCCAGGAATCTGACTCCATGTGAACATAGCTGTCGAGGTCCCCGATAACTATATCGGGAGAAAGATTCATGGTTCGGGCGGTATTTCCACCTCCATCCGCTGCGATAAAAATGTCAGCTTTTTTAAGGGACTGTACAATTTGTGTACGTTCGGGTGGTTGTCCATTGCAAAGGACGACTGCGGTTTTTGATACAGATTTCATAAACGCTGGCTGCTTTTGAAATGTTCAAAGATGTTGTTTTAAAATTAATTTGATTCCCATTGCAAGATCTCTGATTTTAATAGGCTATCTTTCATGCTAAGGATAAAGATTTTATGTTTAAAGAGTTCATCAAAAACGTAAACAAGCATCATCGGATTGGCGTTTATTCACATATACGTCCGGATGGAGACTGTATAGGTGCGCAGGTTGGTCTTTGTCTGTGGCTGCAGAAAAATGGTTTTGAACCTGTTGCCTTTAATGACGACGATATTGCAGAAAACCTGATCTGGCTGACGGACTATTTTCCAATTCAAAAAGCAACCGATGAGCTCGTTGATGACTGCGACCTGTTCATTGTTCTGGATGGAAATGCGCCCCACCGTTTCGGATCATATAAAGAGTATCAGGAGTCAATGCGACGTCCTGTATTTATGATCGATCATCACCCAAATCCGGAAGATGCGTTTGATCTCTCAATTTCTGTGGATGACGCTTCTTCAACTTGTGAACTGATCTACAACCTTTACAAAGAGCACGATATCAGTCAGATTGATGAAAATGTGGCGAAAGCATTATACACCGGACTGATAACCGATACGGGATCACTTCAGTATGATAGCGTGAAACCGCAAACGATGCATGCGGCGGCGGATTTACTTGAACTGGGTAATTTCAGACCAAATCTTGTCGCTGAGCGAGTATTCTCTAATCAAACACTTCCTCAGCTGCAGTTGCTGAGTCTGTCGCTGAGTACAATTCAGCTTTTTGAAAACAATCAGATAGCGGTGATGACCGTTACAAAAGAGATGCTTGATGAAACGGGAACAACAAATGCGGATACAGGTGGCTTTGTGAGTTATGCACTGAGTATAACCGGAATAAAAGCGGCCGTACTGCTTAAAGATCTTGACGATGATGGAGTAAAGATGAGTCTTCGCTCCAAAAGTGATGTTGATGTTAATAAGTGGGCCCGGCAACTGGGTGGCGGTGGTCATAAAAAAGCTGCCGGTGCATGGCATAAAGGTCCGCTGGAAACAGCGATTAAGGAAACCGTTGAGATCGGATCGAAACAGATTCAACAGCTTGAACTTGAAGAACATACGACACTTTAAACTTTTGCCGATAGCGGCGCTGCTATTCATGCTACAATGCAGCCCTGGCGGAAATTCATCACAAGAATCCGGTAATTCGGCACCATTTTCAGCTGCTCTCGTGGAAGATAGTGCGAACGTGAGGGGAGAGTTTGCAGAGCCCGGAAACGAGCAAATTCTTCAGAAAAAGATCGACACGAGTCGTGAGAATGCTATCACGATGGCAGTAGAAAAAGCAAGCTCTTCTGTAGTCAGCATTATGGTAACCAGCCCGGTGGAGAGCCCGCGTTTTTCAAGAGATGAATTTCTGAGGCATTTTTTTGGTGATCAGATTCAGCGTGAAAATACGCAAATGGGGTCGGGATTCATCATAAGTGATGACGGGCTTGTAGTGACGAATCAGCATGTAGTGGGTAATAATCCAACCGAAATCATGATCTCAACCATGCAGGGATCTACCTACGAAGCCGAGTTGATTGGCAGTGACGAGTTGACGGACATCGCGCTTCTGAAAATTCGGTCTGACGAACCATTTCCATTTATTGAATTTAGCGATTCCGACAATGTCAGAGTCGGTGAGTGGGCGATAGCGCTGGGTAATCCGTTTGGACTATTTGAAGATGGCCAGCCAACTGTAACCGTGGGAGTTGTTAGTGCCAGGAACAGGGATTTCAGGCCGGATCCGTCAAATCCAAGAGTATATATGGATATGATTCAGACTGATGCGTCCATCAATCAGGGGAATTCGGGGGGGCCGCTTTTGAATAGTGAGGGAGACGTTATCGGGATCAACACGTTTATCTTTACAGGTGGAACAAGCCGGGGATTTGTCGGGTTGGGATTTGCCATTCCAAGTAACAGAATTGATCGCATTATTTCTCAGCTTCTTACCAGCGGAAGTGTGGTTCTGGATTATAATCCGGGTATGGAATTTACCGGTATGACGGAACAGCTTGTCTACAGATACCAGTTGCCTTATGTGCAGGGGCTGCTGGTAACCAGCGTAAACAAAGACGGCCCGGCATATGAGTGTGGTATAATGCCCGGTGATATCATTCTGAAGATTGGAACTGAAAGAGTTGTAAGTGAAATGCATGCGTGGGCGCTTCTCAGAGAATATGAGGAGGGCCAGGATATGACAATAGAACTGCTTCGGGAGAGAAACCGGTATGAAACGGAAATGCGACTTCGTCAAAAAATATCGGCAACAACAGAATAAAGTATTTGTAAAACAAAAAAGCCACATCCAGGTAATTAAACCATGGATGTGGCTATTTGCTCTTGATATCTTTTGATTTTTACCTGACTAAATAAATTAGCCCTCGTCTTGAACTTTTTCTTCCTTAATCAATAGTCAGTTGTATGATCAAAATAGTGCATCCCCCTTACACTTTTTTTAGGATAAATTTTACTGCGTCTCTTTCCCATTGATTGGCAGGCACTTACCAGAGATAAAAATTTGGCACGATCGTTAAAGGGGTTGGCTTTTTGGCTTATAACGGGCGAGTCTGTTTAACGTATAATAGTGTAGTGTTGATTTAATTATTTAATAATTGATTTGTTCAGTCATTATTTAAGTTTTGATCTATTTTATTAGTTCTGATTATTTTTTTGGATTATTAATCCTAAATAATGTTAATTAGTAAAACATTGCATTGTACAAATAGCCATTATGTACAGATTTGAAATCTTGTATAAGCGCTTATCTGTTGTGAGAATAAAAAAAACAGAGAGTTTTAAACAAATACGTCAGTAAAACAGATAGCTCTAAGAGAAAGGTCTGTTAAGAAATAAAAAGAGGATAAAGAGATGAAAGAAACAGTAGAGATTGATCGATCGGTATCATTGTTGAGAGCAAATCTTTCAAAAACTGCTCGTGTATCTGAATGGGCGGATTTAATGGGGTATAATTGTCCAAAACGGTTTGCTAGAAATTTTTTGCGACACTATGCAGCTCGTCCGCAAAAAATCCTGGAGTATGTCAGAATAAAAAGTATAACAAAGCAACTTCGGGATGGGAGCTTTTCTAATTTTGAAATAGCACGTGCACACGGCATTTCGGATGAAATAGCATTGAACAAGTTTATTAATTATCACCTGGGTTGCTCACCCACAATGGTAAAACATCTGACTGATTACCAATTTTCAGAGGTTATGGGTGAAATGAATGGGAAGACGACTGTTACGGAGGGTTCAACGTAAAGATACTTGGGGTAGTCCGGGCTTATTTTTCCGTCATGATCATGGAAACCGGGTAGTGATCGCTATAGCCTGTCTCTGGGTGGTAAGTGCTCGTTGATGACGGGCGCCCGAATCTTATAGGGTTAGGATATCTGCCGCCACTATCCATTTCCGGAAACATCTCGATGTGGACATTTGCTCCGTCTGAAAATTCTCCAGCTCCAAGTTTTGAGCTTTTCAGAATTCCTCCTTTAGTTGTTAAAAACTGGTCAAAAACCAATGGGAAATTATCATAATAATAACTTCCTGTTTCATCTTTATACGTTGCCCACATTAAATTGTATAACCTTGGAGTGATTGAATACCGTACTTTATCCTCGGAGTTTGTTGACAGAGCATAATCTGTAATCGACCTGTTAAAGCATTCATCATTAAAATCACCCATTATAAAAACAGGTATTTTATTACCCCTTATTTCGAAAATTCTGCTTAGCCAATAACTTAGAGTTTCTGCGGCGATGATCCGATAGGGCTCAGTTTCAAACACGCCGCTGCTCCGAGCCGGCCAGTGATTGCCAATCAAAATAAATTCCCGGCCATTAACCGTGCGCATGTTTAACTGGAAGATGTCGCGCGTGGCGCTTCGTTTAAGCACAACGTAATGAAACTGCTCTTCGGCTAAAAAGAGATCCGAATCATAAATAAATGCGATGTCTATTCCGCGATTATCGCTTGTGTCGTGGTGCGCGATCTCATAATTTCGATTGAGAGAGTTAAATTTCTCAACCAGTTTAGTAAGAACCTGTTTGTTTTCAATTTCACAAAGGCCAAGTATGTCCGGCCCCAAACCACCGTTCATTTTTTTGATGACAGATGATAGCTGTGTCAGCTTTTTCTCAAGAACGTCAGCATTCCACCCTTTGAGTTCACTTTTTAGTCGGCTTTGGAGGTAGTCGGGGCGATGGGGCGAGTCTTCGACATCAAATAAATTTTCAACATTCCACCATGTGATGTAATAGTTTTTCATGGTCTTAAAATTAAAGGTGAATGGTTTATCGCTTTTAACTGCTGATGAAGCCTGCATTATGGCGACATGTCGTTTCAAGACTATTTATTGATTGAGTTTGCACATCACCTAATCCAGAAAGGTCTGCATCACCCATCCAATTTGTCCGTTTAAATCTACTTTCCACCATTTATAGACTTCGGATGTTTGATTGAATGACTCATTTTCTGCTTTATTGTGAAGTATAACTTTTGTCCCAGAGTCTAATTTAGTAATAAGCGAATCGGCATCGTTCCAACGCAATGGATCAGAAACCATCCAAACCTGGTTAGAATTTATGACCAGTGCCGGTTTACCTGTGACAGGTTTTGAAAGAGTGGGACAACAGTTACAATATTCTTTTTGCCTATCTATAAATGCAGCTTTGCTGCCAAGAGGTAACAATCTTCTTGCTTTTGCCACAGCTCTGTAGCAGAGGAGTTTCACAACTAACGAGTCTTGAGTCGTACGACACACTTTCTCAGAATTTTCAAAAAGCTGCTGGTCGATTTCTTTCCATTTACGTTCCCACATATGCTCCGGCCAGCACGTTTGATATCCTTTATCGTGAATATCGCATGGTAACGTGGGCTGGAAAGATCCGGGCTGAATACCATGGATGGAGGTATCTGAGAATTGTGTATCACTACCGCCAGCCGGATTATCTTTATCCTGGCCAATAGTAAGCCACCATGGCACACTGCAGCCATCATATTCATTCATTATTTGATTATTAGAAACTCTATCCGGGCACTCTTCAAGGTTTTTGATAGGGTTTCTTTGTGTCAAGTTGCCTTTTTCACAGCACCTATATTTTGGATCATAAGCAACCCCGTTACATTTCGAGCCTGGTTCTGTTTTACGCTGAATTTGGTTTGTATTTGCTGAATTCTGCTGCAGCACGTGAGTCAATTCATGTGCCAGTAAGTGTTTACCGGTTCCTGCCCCTGGGTTGTATTGATGGTCGTTAAAGTATATATCTGAACCAACAGTAAACGCCGAAGCGTTAAGAGCCTGATTCATTTGGGTAGATGCTGAATCTGTGTGAATCTTAACACCACTGAAATCTGCTCCTATTTTGTGAGACATTTCCCGCTGTATTTCTGGAGATATTGTAGTGCCTTTCCCTCGTGAAGCTGAAATTTCTTCAGAGATATTGCCAGGCATACCTACGTTTCCATTCATAGCCGAATTCATATTCAACTTTTTCTTACAATCCGGGCAATCCAACGGCTTGCCCTGCAGGTATCGTTTTTGGCAGCGCGGGCACATCCGGGAAAAGCCGGGTGCGACTACATTCATCTGCTTTCTATTATCTGTATTGCGAGACATTTGAGGGTATTCCGGAGTACTGACGGACATCATCTGTAGCATGTTTGTTACTGATAAAAGGGACAACTGGATACCAGGATTTGAAATCTGCATCACAGCATCTTTAGCTAGATGTGACTGACGATCAAATCTGTCATTACGCTCCCCGATTTTTAGAGAAGGCTGAATGTGGAGGGGTGCTGATTTAAAGGGGCTGCTTTTTGAGATTTTTGGAACAGCGGGAACAAAAAACATGTCTAACCTCTCGTAGTGCTAAATTATTTGAGGGAGTTAATGATATGACAATCAGTTATTATTTGTCAGTTTTTTACTGCATTCGATTGAGATAGTTTCTGTCATGAACCGGTTTGGGCGGCTGACATTGTTAATTGTTTGGTATAGAATTACTCCGATCTAAATCTTTGTCTCTCCCTTTCTAAAGCTGATTCATGAACATGAGCATAACCTCCGGGATGCTGAACGCCTGATGATACCGTAAACCAAGTGCAGGGTTGATTTCCACACATACCAAGATGTTCTTGTCGTGGTCTTGGACCGCTCCAATTAGGGGGCATTGGAGCATATGTTAGCCACTGCCGGCAATTGTTATGTCGGCACTCTCTCGGATATCGTACCCATGCCCAGTCTCCTTCATCACATGCACTTCCTTCAGTCATCTGCCGGCTCATACACATCCTATATTCGGACATAACCTCAGCTCTTGCTAAAATGAAGTACTCAAATGATCTTTCGATAAAGCTGTTTACATCAGCAATCAAATGACTGAAATCCGCATCAGTTGTGCCGAACATATGTCGATTTACTTCCTGCTGAATGTATAATTGCATATCCCGGCTATATTGATCTGCATCTTCTGTGCCTGTAGGCGGATCATTAAACCTTGAATCCTGATCTGCCTGACCCAAAATTATGTTTTGTAAAGCCGGATTGAAGTCACCACCACTGTCTGTCATTCGGTCAACACCTGCAAGCATCATATTTCTGGTTACTTCCTTGAAACGATCATATGCGTCCTGTATCGTATGTGCTTCAATACGCTCTCTTGCTGTGATCATCGCCTCAACCGCACTATTAATAAGCCCTCCCCCGGGAACATTTTCCAACACCTTACCAAGAGCATATTTTCCTACATTTGTTTTCAATTCGTTCAAAAAAGTACTCACGGAATCATCGTACCTGCTTGGCATAGAGGCGAGACTAATACCCGACACAATGGACGTTGCGTAAGCGTTGCCTCTATCTTTTATTTCGCTATCAATTTTATTTCTCCAGTTTACACGGAATTGTCCATCAATTACTCTTTGCAGATTGGGAACCTTATTGGACCTGGTTGTTTGCTGCACAACATGAGTTAATTCGTGCGCCAGTAAATGTTTGCCTTCGGCTGTGCCGGGTTTGAATTCACCTGAATTGAAATAGATATTTGTGCCATGTGTAAACGCCCGGGCGCCAATTTTCCGGCTTAAATCAGTAGAGTTATGATTGCTGTGAATTGAAACATCTGAAAAATCCGCTCCAATTTTGTGAGACATTTCCCGATTCAAACTATTAGGTAATTTCTTTCCACCTCCATTTGACTGAGTAATTCTTTGCGCGAAGGATGTCGGAGCATTTACCCGGTTTCCGGGTGAATTGTCAGCAGACATTTGAACTTTTTCTTTTTCCTCACACTCCTTGCATTTCATCTGTACCACTTCCTCTTCTTCTTCAATGGGCTGCATCTGAATCTCATCCTCATCTTCAATGGGCTGCATTTGCACAGATTCCTCTTCCTCCTCTTCGACCGGCTGCATCTGCAATGAATTTTCAGGCATGGTTACTACCTGGTCAGCAACTTTGTCAGCCTCCACCTCATACTTGTCATTAGGCGCTCCAATTTTCATTTGTCGCTGTATACCAGGCAGGGAGGAAGGTGACATTAAAGCAGGTACTATTGGCTTATTGCGGGCTCTTTTTTGGACTGACCCAAATCGTTTTGATACAGAGTCTTTTTTGGATTTCAATGTCTTCATAATCTCAATTAGGTTAAAATAGTGGGATGATGAGCCGGCCCTGAACTTTCATTTCATTTCCGGGGCTAATACTTTTTACGCCTTCGAATCCCTGCATAGATCCTTCAATTCGAAGGTAAAAAAGATCTTGCTTGTACTCGATAAAACCGGTCAGTTTATTTAGACCTTTCTGGTTTGAAAGCTGCAAACTGGACCCGATAGAAAGTGTCTGATCAGACCCAAGATTAAACCGACCCGCAATTTTTGGGGTAAAAAGTGTCTCACCGGTTGCAAACATATGTGAGACATCTGCTGTAAATATCAGTTTTTCATTTTTGCCAAACGTTGTGCCCGACGACAATCTGCCAAGTACTACCAGCTGCCCATCGGAATTATATGAAACACGTGTCATAAAGTGACTTAATTTGGTACCCAGGCGAATTTCTCCGGTACCTGTACCCACAAGATGTTTTTCCTCACCTGTCTTATCATCTGCTTCCTTGTTCTTCAGACCACCGGTCAGCTGTGCCTTGAAGTGTTCATTTGAATACTGAACATAGTGCTGAATCTCTTTGAATTGAATGTCCTTGGCAGACCCAAGATTAAACATGCCACCTAATGTAAAGCCGGCTCCAATTTTTACGGATGGCTTGCCGGTAAGGTCCACATCAGCAAGGTATGCCGCCAGACCGCCAGCAAGTGCGGCAATGAGGGCTGTGAGATCATTTGTTCCGACGATTTCAACAAGTCGTTTACGGATGTATTTCAGCTGGGGATCTTTTACAATTTCCTTAGAAGTGGTCTTAAAGAGCTGCGGAATGTTGAGAGCTGTAAGTCTCTCTGCCGCACCTGAAGGCCGGTCAGTGATCTTTTCCGTCTCTTTCAATGCTAGTTCGCCGAGTGCTTTTCCAAGCTTACTCAGGTGTTCTTGAAATTTCTTATCAGCAAGTTCTTTTCGAATTAATCCGCTTAAAAGTTTTGCCAGGGGGTCACTTTTTTTGGTATTTGTCGGCGTCATATCGCCATCTTTTTTTTGTATAGATGGTGTACTGCTTCCTTGTTGTATAGTGTGAGTTAATTCATGTGCCAATAAATGCTTCCCTTTGACAGAATCAGGATTGTACTCTCCGCTGTTGAAATAGATATTGTTGCCCGTTGTAAATGCCCTCGATCCCAAAGCACGGTTCATTCCGGCTGCTTGAGAATCGGCATGAATAGCGATATTTCCGAAATCCTCACCTATTTTATGGGACATTTCATGCTGCAGATCAGGCGCCAATGGCCGCCCATGTCCACTGCTACTATTGATCTGGCGAGTCAGGTAAGCGGGCGCGAAGAGGTCATTCGATTGCTTTACTGATCGGGCAGGAAGCATCTGAATGTTTTTTCGCCCGCCCTGCTGGCTGGGTTTAATTTGCAGATTCTCCTCTTCCTCTTCCTCAGCAAGCGGCTGCATTTGTAATGGGGTGTCAGGCATGCGCATCACGGTATCAGCCATCTGTTCTGCCTCTTTCTCATACTTATCGTCTCTCTCGCCAATTTTTAGCTGTGGCTGGAGTAGTGGTCGTCCACCGGTAGGGGACGAAATCTTGGGTTTGCTACGATACCTATGAGTTGCAAGCATGGCTGTACCTCATTAAATCGTTCGTCGGTTTTTGTGGTACTCCCGTTTGATTCCCTGCATCAGATCGCCCATTTTAATTGTCGTACTATCTCTCCCGAGGGCTTTCAGTGAGCTGTGCTGAACAATATTTATGATCGTGCCACCTGATAGTTCATACTCTTCAGCCAGTGACTGTAGATCGATTTTATCTTCCATCACCACTGAATCACTAAATCCTTTCCGCCACAGTTCAAACCGCTGATCTTTGCCCGGCATGGGGAAATGAATAAGAGAATGCAGGCGTCGCAGGAATGCATTATCAATATTATTTTTCAGATTTGACGCCAGAATTACGAGCCCGTCGTGATCTTCAATTCGCTGCAACAGATAGGATACCTGCTGGTTGGCATATCGGTCGTGCGCGTCTTTCGTTGACGTGCGATTGCCGAACAGCGCATCCGCCTCATCAAAGAAAAGAATCCACTCTTTATTTTCCGCCCGGTCGAACACGCGGGAGAGATTCTTTTCCGTTTCGCCGATATATTTTGATACCATTTGGGAGAGGTCAATACGATAAACGTCGCGCCCTGTCTTTTTGCCAAGAAGGGTGGCGGTGAGAGTTTTACCCGTTCCCGGCGGCCCGTGAAAAAGAGTTTTATATCCGGGCTTCAGAAGTTTCCCCATGCCCCAATCGTTCATCAGTGTATCCTGATGTCGTATCCAGGTTTCTATATCGCTGAGCTGTTTAAGAATGGAGTCGCCCAAAACCAGATTGTCCCATGTCATATCTGTTGACAGAAGCTTTGCAGGAAACTCGCTGCTGAATTGGGGCTTTCGGTGTTCCCCAAGAGTAAGCAGATCCATAACCTCACCGGAAAGCTGAAGTGCCCCGCTCAGTACCGGCTCACCCTGCTCCATCTCTTCGAGCCGAAGTATATTCTCTTTGTAAAAGGTACCGTCGGTATTAAATGCATTCTGAATTGAAAAGCGACGCTCAAGATTGTTTCCTGCCAGAATAAAGACGGCCGTTTCACCGGTTGGCAGGAACCCAAGGTGATTTTTTCCCTTTTTGCCACCAAACTCTGTATAAATCTGCTCTGTGGAACTGTTTTTTGCGAGTAACAGATCCAGTAGTTCCGGCTTCACGTGCGGTACCATCGCCAGAACCAAAAGGAACCGTTCCTCAAAACCGAGATCATGCATGTTGATGAACCGGGCAAATGCAGAGTTACTGCCGTTGAATGAGGGGGGATGAATATCGTAGATGTCGGTGTGCTTTGTGTCGTCACCGGCATTAAGCTGCGATCGTGTCTTCAGAATCTTTCGGAACCAGTTAAGTTCAGCCTGAATATCATTGGCGCTATGTCGCATTGTGGAGTTTACCATTCTACGTAGATAAGATTGTCATTCCAGGGCAGTTTAATAATGGAAATACTCCATGGAAGGTGATCAAGAAGCACGTCTACTGTGGTGCGCTCTACATACACACTCCAGCCATTCACATCTTTCGTGAGTATACCGGGCCGGTTCAGGAAGGTCTGCCGAAGTCCGCGTGCGGATGTGCCTTTCAGTGCTTTCCAGTGTTCAACAACCGATTCAAGCAGGTTATTTACCTCTTCCGTTTCGTGCTTGCTTATGTGAATAAATCCGGGCAGCGGCACATCCGGATCCAGCCCGCATAACAGTTTGTTGAGCGTCAGCTCATGTTCCGGAAGAGCGGTTTCTCCGGTTATCACGTACTGCAGGAGCAGGGCAGCACGTCCTGCCGACTCTTCTGTAGCAAACGCTTTGTCTTTGATCAGGCCAAGAGCATCAAAAAAGAGTGGTAAAAATTGGGCGAGTATTACTAAACCTGCATTGTTAATCTCAATTGATTCGCCGGTTTTCAAAGAGGGTTGACCAGCCTCACGAGGCAGCTCTGTTTTATTAGCTGGCGCACTATTTTTCGCTTCAGGATTTTCCAAATCAACCGGTGATACTGCACGTATAATATCAGCCTCAGATGAAGAGTGTAACGGTATTGACGAGAGGGTTTTTGAAAGCGGACTATTTGTCAATCCTTCTCTTTTTATCCGTTTCTGAAGCCTATTAATGGTTTGTTCAAAAGAAAACTTACCGCTTCTTTTTTCCTTCAATGAGCTTGTACTGAGACCTTTTCGACGATTGATCCGGTATAAAAAGTAGGTGAGAAAAAGCTGTTCAGGATTGCTCATTTGTATTGAAGCGGCCAAAGGAGTCTCCTTTGCAGAATAAGCCATGTTGATGGGGCTGTTCGAAGAACCGGTGGCAGAAGGGAGCCAGACATCAAAAGCGGACTCCCAGAAAAACAGTCTGAAATTTGATCTGCTCAGCGGCAGAATCTGTTTTTTCCTATGTAATTTCAGCAGATCCTTCAGTAGTGAAAGGACCGTTTCCGGAATAGATGGACTCGTACTTCCTTTTTGAAGTATCTCTAAAAGCGTCTCATTTGAAAGCTGATAAATCAGCCGTCTACGACTGTTTTCAGACGGAATTAAAGAGAGAACGAGGGTTAAGAAAGAGTTCTGATTTTCTTTCATCAGAGTGGCGGCCAATTCTGACGGACTTTCACCGGCTGACCACCAGGGGAGACGTCCGTTTTCAATAAAAAAGCGAAAGTCTTCAATCCGGTCATTCTGTAGCGGATTATTGTTTTGTTTACTTAAAGAAGCTTCATTCCGTTTTTCCGCTGATGTTCTGACTTCAGTTGCAGCTTCACGTTGGTGAGTTATCTGGAGATGATTGTACAGCTCATCCCGGAGTTTTGTCTTTAGTTTTTGCATCACCTCTTCGTCAAGATGCAGAAGCGACAACTCACCAAGGTCTACCTCGAGCTTATCAAACTGAATGCGGTCAGGACCTGAAATATCACTGAACAGACTGTCTATCATGGGTAGAAGATCATTCATATAAATCTGGTTGAATCTCTCTTGTCCGTCAAGTGCTTCCTTTTTTGACGGAAAATCGATTTCCAGAATTTGCCGATATATGACGTGATCTTTGTTCATCTGTTAATCCCCGAAAAGAGTTTCGGTCAGTCTGCCTTTAGTCGCGCTTGCAGACGCGTTTAGCCCGCGGACTTTCAGCATTTTTGAAATGCGTTCTTTAGTAAATGACATCACTTCTTTCTTTGAAAAACGCATACCTTCAGAAGTTCGCTTCAGCATGGTTATCATATCAGATTCAGACAGATCATCAGTCACATCCTGACCACGCACATTCAGTACGGCTACGAGCTCTCTTTTGGAGAGTTCATTTTCTGATAGTTCAATCCGGTTATCACCCCCGGGATCAATCTGTCCGCCACCGCAATTTTTTCTTTGATACTCAAGAATCAGGTTTCCAAGCTGGTTTGATGACATGTTTTCGTTAAACTGAATTTCCAGGCATTTTAGGAGTTCCCGTTTCTGGTTATCGTCTTTCAAAATACCTGAGATTATATCTTTTTCATCAAATCCGTTCGTTTCCCGTAGCGATTGAAGAACCGCCTGGTACACCTCTTCCTGCGAACCACCCGCTATAGGATTGGTGGCATTTCTACTATTATAGAATTCAATGAGGAGTTGGAGGTTTCCTCTATTCCAGCAATTCAGGATTGATAGACTATAGCACTCATTCAGAGGTTTTTCTGTATCCCCGCTACAGT
>Ga0307966_1002494_pt1 | contig 13969 bp, 10 predicted proteins | sample OrgLakmetagen646_FD_203141 | JGI IMG/M metagenome (GOLD analysis project Ga0307966, IMG submission 203141) | Saline water microbial communities from Organic Lake, Antarctica - #646 | ecosystem: Environmental > Aquatic > Non-marine Saline and Alkaline > Saline | place: Antarctica: Organic Lake... | reverse complement strand
ATACCAAATGTGGTAAGCGTATATATAATCAACGAAAACAGCCTGAGACTTGCTCGCAGTGTCGTCATTATTCAGCACGGTTAGATTGGAGATTTAGAGCGATTCCATTGTGGGACAGCACATTGTAATAATAGTCAGAATTGTTCGTAAGAAGAAACCTTGATCTGACTCATCTGCTTATTTTGATATTCACCAAACGCGATCTTACAGATTTCACATGCCTATTAACCCGGATTATTCACGATGAGGTGTGCAAGGGTACCTTAACGTGTAAAAATTAGTGTACGTACGTTATTTATCTTATAGCTCAATTTTTAGGGTGGATTTTTTGCGGCGCCATTTTAATGTGTACTGCGTTTGCCCAGGGCATGCCTTTAACGCACATTCAAATGGCTAATGCCTGATTTGCATCTATACACATTTTTCAGCCGAAAAACATTTTTCGAACCTTAGGAGTAATCGTCTCTACATTGAGCAATACCATGACATGAAGCATTTTCAGTTCATCAATATAAGCGGGGGCGCTGCACACCTTGCTCCCAACATCAATGTAATTTTTCAATAGCGGCGATTCTTGAAGAGCTGATTTTTTAAATTCCGGGTCTATGGGGTAGCGATCAAGCTTGTATTTATCCTTAGTCTCGGCTCTGACATCCGGGTGGATATACCCATCCTCGTCAAGTTTATCGTACATCGCATATGCTGTCTTTCTGTCCGGCTCTTCGATTCCCAGAGTGCCAAACAAATACTTTTTATTAAAGTGCGTTAGATAGCCGGCAAATCCTCTCCATAGAAGATACAATACCCGGCCATTGCGATGTTTTTTGTCGATACAGGCTCTGCCGACCTCAAACCCCAGCGTTAGGATCTCTTGGGAGATTGAATCGAGTTTATAGTATTTGTCCGTGTAAAAGCCAATTCCTTTTTCAGCCAGCTCATACGTTTGCACGCGGTAGGTGCCTACAATCGTCTGATCTTTGTTTTTCTTTACAATCAAATGATGACACTGAGAGTCAAACTCATCTCTGTCTATCGACTCGTTGTTATTGAACTTACGGTCAAGCTCTTTATAAAAAATCCTGTACCTCAGTTTGAGTGCCTGCTGTATCTCTTCTTCAGTTTTGGCAATTTCAATACTGTATGTACGGTCCGATATGTCCGTCAGAATTTCAGCTGTTGCAATCAACGATTCGTCTGTTAGGTGATAAGTTCGAGGGTTTGATTCCGAAAGTACTTGAAGGAATAAACTTTTTTAACAAGTAAATATTCTTAAAATATATATATCAGTGACGTATTCCACAACAATACGTGAATCGTACATCTACAATGAACTATTTCCCGCGCCTTTTCGATCAGATCTATCAAATGTTAAAGAGAAAGTAAAGGGGACAGATTCATCGTGGTATCGATACTCTGCTTGAAGCTGCTTGGAAAGAACATCTATTAAATGAAAACCGGCTTCCGGATTATTGGCACTTTCAACCTGCTTGCGAATGGACGCGCCGCTGTGTTCAATGTCCAGATGAATCTTCTCATTAGACTCAGTACGCAGCTTGAGATTAAAAACTCCTTTTTCTGAGCCGGCAAATCCATATTTCAAAAGGTATACAACCACCTCATTTACAATGAGTGAACACGGAATTGACTGATTGATACTCAATTCGACCACGCCGCACTCAAAAGAGGTATCCACCTGATCCGTTGATCCAAAGCTGCTCAAGGTACCTGAAACAACTTTTTTAATGTTGTCTGCAAAATTCAGCCTTGAAAAACTGTCTGACCGATACAGATATTCGTGGACAGTAGCCATACTCGAGATCCTGGCTACGTTAACCAGAAGTTTACCTCGCACGCCTTCATCCTGCTCAACCATCGCCTGCATCTGAATCAGGCTTGATACAACAGCCATATTATTTTTCACCCGGTGATGAATCTCACTGAGCAGAGCGGTCCTCTCCTCATGAAGCCTTGCATTGGTAATCGCATTTGCGGCCTGATTAGCCAGTGCGTTAAACAGCGGGATTTCTCTTTCGTCGTAGTCTGAGCCTCCTTTCTTGTTGATGGCCTGCAACACACCAATAACTTTTTTTGATTGATTGAGCAGTGGGGCACACAGTATATTCCGGGTTTGAAAAATCTCCGGTTTGAAGTCTCCCCTGAAGCGGTTGTCACGGCTTACATCATTAACAATCTGCGATTCGGCATTTTCGGCAACCCAGCCAGCTATTCCTTCCCCCATCGGAAACCGTTTGCCTGATACAGAATTGCCGGCAGGACCAGTAGGAATACTCAGTATGAGTTCATTGCTAACATCATCAATCAGAAATACTGAACAAGCTTCACTGTCAGTTATTATTTTTGCAGCATGTATTATACTCAGCAAGACCTTATTGAGCTCAAGGTCGGAATTGATTTGCCCGATCAATTCCAACAATAGATCCAGCTTCTCCTTGTGATAAGAGTCGTCCAGGTGATTATCCATAAATACTGAATTGGTCTTGTAATAAGTTCGAAAGACCGGGTCAAAAACACCGCCCGCCACATGGTTATTACTCTTTGCTTAGAAAATACTTGTTTTTTGATATGCACATTCTGCAACGGGTGGCAGGTTTTTTATCGGCGAAGCCTAAAGATAGCATAATAATATTTGAAACATTAGAATATTATAACCCCATTTCTTACTTGACTCAGTTTTAAAAATATTTAACCCGGATTTTTCACGAAGGCGTGTGTGTGAGTACCTTAACGTGTTCAAACTATATATGTACGTTATTTACCTTATAGCTCAAATTTGGGTGTATATTTTTTGATGTTTAATCCGTGTTAATCACGTAGAATCGAACCTGGCGGTATCCGAAAAGGCAGGATTATCTCAAGAAACAACGGATATCAAACCGTCCGTGCATCAGCAGTGGTAGATAAATAATAACGCCTGGCGGTTCATTCCAACATCCCGGATAATCCGGACCGAACACTACCAGCAAACCATATTAAAAAAGGGTGTTTTGTGCGCAGATACGGAAGCGGTTCCATATTGCTCTCCCTAAGTCATGGTAATCTTCGCAATCCCTTGGGTTAATCATCCAAATATCTGATATTTATTTGATACCGAACCTCAACCAAATGCCATTTTAGATGGGAACCAATAAAGAAGAACGAAACGTAAGGAGTATATCCCGAAAAGATTTTATCAGTAAAACTGCAGCCGCCGCGGCCGGATTGACATTTCTACCCAGCACTGTTGTGAGCGGGTTGGGCCATAAGGTTCCGAGTGATAAATTGAATGTTGCCTGCGTTGGCGTTGGTGGCCGAGGGTTTGGTGTCATTCGGGAAATCGAGGAATCTGAAAATATTGTCGCTCTCTGCGACGTGGATTGGCGGTACGCTAAAGGAGCGTTTGATCACTTCCCGAATGCACAAAAGTTTTGGGACTGGCGGAAAATGTTCGATGAAATGGGGGATGATATTGACGCTGTTGTGGTAGCCACAGCAGACCACACCCACGCCATTATTGCCGCCCACGCCATCACCATGGGTAAGCATGTGTATGTTGAAAAACCGATGACCCATACGGTTTACGAGTCGAGGTTGCTCACAGCTCTTGCAGACGAGTATAACGTTGCCACACAGATGGGAGATCAAGGGGCGTCGGGTGAGGGAATAAACCTTATTACTGAGTGGGTACAAAGCGGCGTGATTGGTGACGTTACCAAAATTGAATCATTTACTGATCGCCCTATCTGGTTGCAGGGGCAAAATCCACCCGAACAGGCACAACCTGTTCCCGATACGCTGAACTGGGACCTGTTTATAGGTCCTGCTGAGATGCGGCCCTATAACGAAATTTATACACCATGGAACTTCAGGGGCTGGTGGGACTTTGGAACCGGTGCGCTGGGCGATATGGCTTGCCATATTTTGCACGCCCCCTACAAAGCGCTTGAACTTGGATATCCCACCAAAGTTCAGGGAAGTTCAACTCTGCTCCTCAAAGAGTCTGCGCCAACCGCACAAAAAGTCCGTTTAACATATCCCGAACGAGTAAGCAGGTACGGAGGCAGATTGCCGGAAGTAGACGTACACTGGACCGATGGAGGAATTGAGCCGGTGAAACCAGACGGATGGCCGGATGGGCGCAATATGAATCATCGAGGGGGCGGTGTGCTGTTTCATGGAACGAGAGATACGCTTGTATGCGGATGTTACGGCTCCGATCCCTGGTTGCTGTCAGGCAGCACACCTAACGTACCAAAAACAGAGCGGCGGGTACAGGTTGGTGATGCTGAGGGAGAGGGAGCACACGTACAAGACTGGGCAAGAGCCTGCAAGGAGAGCCCCGAAAGCAGAACAAAAACCAAGTCCTCGTTTGATAAATCGGGTCCCTTTAATGAGATGGTTGTGATGGGCGTACTTGCAGTTCGGCTTCAGGAACTTAACAAAGAGCTCGGGTGGGATGGAGCAAATATGGAATTTACCAACATCTCGGATAACGAAGAGCTTACCATTGTAGAGAAAGATGAATTTCAAATGGTGAACGGCAACCCATCTTTCTCACAACAGCGAACGGAACCGATGAATGCACTTGAATTTGCCAATGGCCTCATCAGAACAGACTACCGGGAGGGCTGGAGCCTGCCCGACATGCCCTCTGGATAACGTCATTACGGGCCTATACAGATCACCGGATTTTCATCACCTAACTTTCTTGATGATATAACCCATGAGACATACCAACCTGGCCATCATTTCTATAGCACTATCTGTGCTGTTGTTTTTTCCACCAGCAGCGGAATCGGTATCCATCACCCAAGACTGCCCTGAAGATTCCGCAGCACTTACTCCCGCGCCGCTGGAGGAGGAGTGGGCTATTGAGTGGTGGATGCCGCGGCATGAAGACAAACTGGTTGAAGAAGGACGGGAAACGGCCGACGTACTCTTTTTGGGTGATTCGATTACGCATGGCTGGGAAACTTCCGGCAAATCTGTTGCTGATGACTATTTTTCAGATTTTTCAATCTACAATATCGGATTCAGCGGAGATCGAACTGAAAATGTGTTGTGGAGGTTTAATCACGGTGAAATTGACGGCATCAACCCCGAACTGGCGGTATTAATGATTGGCACGAACAATACCGGTCACCGGCAAGATTCGCCCGAATGTACCACACGTGGTATTGAAATGATTCTTCAAAAACTTGATGAACATCTCCCTGATACTGAAGTGCTCATGCTTGCCATTTTTCCCCGCGGCCAGTCTCCCGATGATGAGCTCAGACAGATAAACAGTGAGATCAATCAGCAAATCAAGTCACTGGCTGATGGTAAGAGAGTTCATTTCATAGACATAAACTCTGTTTTTCTCGATGAAGACGGGAGCCTGCCCGAGGGCATTATGCCGGATGAACTTCACCCCAACGAATCTGGATACAAATTGTGGGCGGAGGCAATGCTCCCTTCAATCCGTGAAATTCTGGAGCAATAAGCAGAATCTATCACTTCGGGTCTATTTTCAAATCTCTGTCTTAACCCGCTACCCACAACGTTTCGGGGATCCTGCGCTGCCGCTGCGGACGCCCGGAGATTGTGTAAGTTCAAGGCATTTGTCTATAACTACAATTCTGTAATAATCAGTGTTGCGTCAACAGGTTCAGAATTATAGCTGCCAATCCAGATATTATAAAGCCCTTCCTCGGGCGTATCAATGGTGATCCCTGGATTCAGGCCATCAAAATCATCATTGAACAACCACTCGCCACCGGGAGTATTTATCAGCAGAATAATATCCTCACTGCTCTCAGCTTTAATCGTAAGGCTATAAGTACCGGGCGTATAGTACAGATCGAAATCAGGAGCAGTTGATACATATCCGCCGTATCCCATCTCGGATGTATCATATGATCCGCCTGCTGTTGCAGACTCTGTGTACGGATCCGGACTAAACCCTGCTGAGAGTTCAATATTCCCATAATTTGGTGTGGCCCCAACATCCGGTCCCTCCCCCCCGGCTTCACTAATAATCTCTTCTTCATCCGAGGAATCGACGACCTCAGATATTGAGAGAATCGCGCTTTCTGATATTTCCTCGTAACCGCCAACCCAAATCATATACGTCCCTGATTCTGGATAATCGAATTGAAATCCCGGGTTTAAATCGCTGAAATCATCATTAAAATACCACTCTCCGTCAGGTGCATAAACCAGCATAACCAGATCACTGCTGCTTTCAGTTTTCAGGATGAGTGGCATATCATCCGCTTCATACGATAAATTGATCAGCGGTGCAGACGTTGCAAATCCGTAGTAGCCCGCATCTTCCAGGTTTATTTCAGGTTGCATCTGAATTACCTGTGGCCATGGATCAGGAGTAAATCCGCTTTCAAGCGCAATGGTTCCCTGTATTGGGTCCGCGGTTATGTCGGGTCGTGAGCGCCGTTCTTGAATTTCTCTTTGCCTCTGTTCCTCACGTTCTCGCTCTGCCGCGAGTTCACGCTGGCGAGCCGCTTCCTGTTCCTCAGCAATGCTCTGCGCCTCGTCTCCCTCAATCTCAACCCGTGTACCGCCTAATAACTGATTGACGTCTTCGTCCTCCCGATGGACCTCCGGCGCCTCTTGGTAAAACCCTACATCGACAGTATTGTATTCATTCACTTTGGCCTCATCAGATTGTTGAACCAACACAGCTAAGGCCTCTTCATTTTCCTGTCGCTGCGTGATCTGCTCTGCTTGCGCATTCTGAACCGTTATGTAGAAGAAACCTCCGGCAACTGTCATAATCAGAACCAGTGCTGCGGCAAACAATATACCATTTGAAGCAGACTTCTTCTTTTTAGGTGGTACCGATAAATGCGGCTTTCCGTCTTTTTTTGTTTTATCCAGAGTTCCGGATGGTGGCTTCTGGGCTTGAGCATCAAACTTTTGAGTTTTTCTGCCCCCTGAAGATTTGGCCTGCGCCGGCTCTGCTTTTATAACGGGCCAACGATTGGTGTCTACATATTTTTGTGTGATGTCAGCCAGCTCACCCGATTTTGGCCTCGATGCAGGGTCAGAATTCATCATTAACTCTACCAGCTTGCGGAATCGAAATGAATAGTGCCCGGGAAGTTCAGGCAGATCCGCCCCGCTGTCTAAACTGATTCCACCATTCCCCATCCACGGTACATTACCGGTCGCCAACTCATATACCAATACACCAAGTGAAAAGATGTCACACGTCTCAATATTGTCGGGCTTGATATCCTGATGAAGGATATCTTTGCCGTGTAAATACTCCAGTCCCGAGGTAATCTGAGCCATCAGGCCACCAAGGGACTCTTCGTCCATCACCCCCTTTTCAAGCAATCGCTCCTGAAGTGATCCGCCCTCTATAAAAGGCATCACCAGATATGGACGCTCGTCGTATACATCAAAATGGCGCGCTGTAAGCAGAGTAGGATGATTCAGGTTTAAGACTACCGCATACTCTCGTCTGAACTGCTTCAGGCCATGCTGATCCATTCCCAGCTCAGGCGCATAGATTTTGATGGCAACAACGGCATTTTCAGCCTTTTGATCTGTAGCTTTCCAGACTTCGGAAAATCCGCCCATCCCTATTTTTCCAATTAACTTGTACCAAGTTGCAAATACCGTTTGTGGTTCCATAACTGTTAGCTCTGTTTAATGACTACTTTAAGTGTTTTACCCCCAATTGCGATGATATTTCCCGGGGTAAGTTTAATGCCTGCCTGATCAACAGGTTTACCCTGCACCAGTACGCCGTTTGTAGAGTTGTACCATCCGTCAATGCCGTTTTTTGACCTCCATTGTCCGTCTTTGATATACCAGTGATAATCCTCGGCGCTGTATTCAAGCGTGGCGTGGTAGTTGGAAATGTACTCCGTGAAGTGTTCCGCAATTCCAATATGGTTTGTAAATGGCTCATTTTCGTTAAACCAGCCAATCGTGAGACGATGTGAGGAGAGTGATTTCCTGAGATTCGTCAGGTGGTATTCCCTGCCAATTTCTTCGCCGTTTTGAACGCGTAATGTCCATTCGGAATTAGGGTGAACAGACGTCACTTTTCCTGTTGAAACTGGCCTGTATCCCAAGTCACTCAAAACCTCGTCAATTGTGCTATATCTCTCATCCGGATTAAATCGAATGCATTTTGAGATCAGGTTCACCCATTTCGAATTATAGGTACTCGCCCGTAATGTTGAGTGGTCCCACTGTTCACCTTTCTTCTTCTGCTCGTAAGACGCCATATCTTTTATAAACTTTTCAAACGGACCAAATGGAAGGGATCCGCCCGAAATGACTTCGTACATCATGGCGCCAAAGTCGTAGATATCTATTGACAGTCCCATCACCGGGAATGGATTGCCTTCCAATAGATAAAAATCGTGGTTTTTACAATATAGGGACTGGTAATTCGTGACCCGTAATCGTACTCCTGCCGAAATCTTTTTGCAAACTCCAGTCTTTCCTGAGGCATGAATGTCTACATTTTGGTAAATTTCATCGAATAAGGATTCTCCCGGTCTCGAATCTGATACACGCTTCCGAATCCACCTCCACAAAGTACTTTTTCTACGCTGGCAACCTAATCCAACCCTGGAATAAAGGTTTGTATAAGTTTCAAGATCGTCAGCGCATCTTGCCTGTCCTTCTTAGCATATTGAGAGTTCATTTATTACAATCTTAATTTCTTTTTAAAGCTCAGCTATCAGATTTTATTTTCCCGAAACATTAGATTTATCGGCACTTCCCTGATTTTTCTGAAGTTGAGTTATTTCAAGACGCAGCTTTTCGTTGGTTTCTTCGATGGCGTTTAGCTTTTGTTGCTCAAATTCTTCTGCCGTCACTCCCAGTTGAAAAACAATCACATATTGAATAATAAACGCAAGCAAGACGCGCTCACCCGGCCAAAGGGTCGCTTTGATGAAGCCCTTATTCTGTTTCTATAGTGATATTTTACCCAATCGAACGGGTAAAAAAGGAAGGGAGCAATTTAATGTGACAAACGGTTTATAATACGTCATGAAAAGCATAGCTCTCTCATAGGCGCTTGGTACACTATTCTACTAAAGCGGCACTACTTTCTGGTTTGAAGCTTCACATGTACAAGCCGAAGTGCTGCTGATAAATAAGCTGCAATTGAAACTACTCCCGGACATAGATTACTATGCCCGGGTTTTACTCTTATTCACTGTAATCTGGCAGAAGCTCCAGAAAACGCGCGGATGTTTTAATACCGCGGTGAAAGTCTTTCAGTGAAAAACTCTCATTGGGAGAGTGAAGCGCATCTTTTGTCAGGCCGAAGCCCATCAGAATGGAATTTACACCCAGTATTTTTTTGAAGTCCGCTACAATTGGAATGGATCCGCCTTCGCGGGAAAACAGCGCTTCTTTATCATAGATATCCTCGAATGCCTGCGCGGCAGCTTTCAGCCCGTAAAACTCCAGGTCAATTACCACAGGATAGCCTCCGTGATGTTCTTTGACTTCGACAGTCACGGAATCGGGCGCTATAGATTTAACGTAGTCCGTAAAGAGTTTAGAAATCGATCTCGGATCCTGATCGGGTACCAGTCTCATGCTTATTTTTGCACCGGCTTTGGATGGGAGCACTGTTTTCGCTCCCTCTTTCTGGTAGCCGCCCCAGATTCCGTTCACATCCAACGTTGGGCGGGCAGATGAGCGTTCAAGAGTACTGTACCCTTTTTCACCGTGCAGCTCTTTGATTCCAATATCGTTTTTATAGGCTTCATCATCATGCGGAAGCTTGCTGTAGGCATCTCTCATTTCAGGCGTCATCTCTTCCACATCATCATAAAATCCATCAATCTGGATCACACCGTTTTTATCCTTTAGCTTTGAAATAATATCAGCCAGAACGTTTGCCGGGTTATCCACCGCGCCGCCAAACACGCCGGAGTGAAGATCTCTGTTGGGTCCAGTCACGTGAACTTCCATGTAAGCAAGACCGCGCAATCCGTAGGTGATGGACGGCTGATCTTCACCAAACATCGCTGTGTCGGATATCAGAACCATATCACAGCTCAACAACTCTTTGTTCTCTTCTATAAACGGAATAAGATTTGGCGACCCGATCTCTTCTTCGCCTTCCAGGATAAACGTTACGTTTACCGGTAGCTTTGTTCCCGTCTGCAGATAAGACGCCACTGCTTTTACGTGGGTAAACGACTGACCCTTGTCATCAGAGCTACCGCGAGCATATACTCGTCCGTTTTTCACAGTTGGCTCAAACGGGGGTGTTTCCCATAGTTCTTCAGGGTCCGGCGGCTGTACATCATAATGGCCGTAGATGAGTACGGTTGGGAGGTCGGGATCTACAACTTTTTTTGCTGTAATTATCGGATGACCTTCTGTTTCATGAAGTGTAGCCTCATCAAGGCCAATCTCCTTAAGATGACCTGCCAGAAATTTTGCCGCATGTTTTACGTCATCTTTTTTGGAAGAATCAGTGCTAACGCTTTCAATCCGAAGTAGCTTAAAAAGTTCTTTCTGAAAGGTCTCAATGTTGTCGTCGATGTATTTTTGTACGGTAGACATAAATAAAATTCGGTTTGATTACTAAGCCTGTTAAGGTAGCGGATCAGCAGAAGAATGGCTACTTCTTTTGTTTTACTGATGTATGATGACGTGTGCAGTTTATTCTTATTCGATTCTATTTCACCAACACCATCTTTTGCGTAAGGGTTTGCTCGTTTGTTCTGATTCTGTAAAAATAAACGCCGGAGGCAAGACCTGACCCGTTAAAATCCACAACATGGATTCCCTCGTTCATCTGCCCGTTAATGAGAGTTTCGATCCTGCGGCCGATGCTGTCGAAAATATCCAGACGCACATTTTTGGAGCTGTTCAGTGAAAACTCAATTCGTGTGGAGGGATTAAACGGGTTGGGGTAGTTTCTTGCAAGGATGTCCTCCTCGGGAATGACCGACTCGATGATTAGCTTGTAGTCAGCCGATCGGCTCCGGTTAGTATTGACAACAGCGATGTACAGATAATTGAGCTTATTCCAGTCCCATTCCGTCTGAATCTGCTGAGTTGAGGATGTTTCGTTTAGAAATATTTGACTGCGGACTGATCCATCCCTGAATAGCCCGATCACTCCAATACCCACACCGGGTGCCGTAGCTTCCAGCCTGACACCCGGCCGGCCAATAGAAATGCTTGGAGAATTGGCGCGAATATAGTTTGCTCCAAGAGGCCTGAGATCCGATTTCGAAAGGCTGTCGGGTACTGTAAAAAGAGTGCCCTCTGTAAAGGGTGTCGGGTAAAACTCCCGTTCTGCAAATCCAAAATCGGTGCCGGTAAATGCTTCTCCCGATCCCATGTGCCAGAGATGATTCCTCAAATGATCTTCTCCAAACGACCCGTTTCTATTCCTGAGCATTCCATCAATCGCATCAATAAAAGGGATGACCGGATCTGCAGATACGTCCTCCCACACATCAACCCAAAAATCGATGCCATATACCTCGGTAAAATAGAGCATCCAGGTAATGTGGTAGTAGGCGCCGGGTGTTGGATTTTGAGGCCTGCCAAATATGGATGTGGAGCTTGGTTCCGTTGAATCGAAGCCCGCTTTGATATAATTGTAATAGTCGTTCACGTCGTCAAACACAACATCTTCCATGAGGGTGGCATCCATTTCAATCCATTGAAAACTGCCCGCACTGCCACGCCAGCGATTCGCCTCATACTGTATAGCATGCTTTATTTCGTGTGCCAGCGTCACATACAGCGCTCCAATTTGTTTGCCTTCCGGGTGTGAATTTTCGGGAAACCCGTTGAATGTGTTGTGAAGTGTTATGTATGATGTTGACCCGGAGGATGTGGTTGTACCGTAAAAGCCAAAATTATCGAACCGGATTTCATAGGGAGTGTCCCGGAAAAAATCACTGAATCCAAGTTGTTCAACCTGGTACCGATAGGAAGAATCGGCCGCAAATGCAGCTTTGTAAATATAGTCCGGTATGCCGGCTACAATTGCCTCTGAAAGGGCCTGTTCATCCGGCACAGCTTCGACTCCGCTTGTATCGTAGTGAAAAATAAACTTACCTGACGGAGATACGTAACTTTGTTCGGTAGTTGTGTTTGAGGCGTACATCATCTGATCAACTTCAGATATGGTAGATGCCTGAAGTCCGGATCGTAACTCTTCAAACTCACGCGCAATGGGTACCATACATTTGATGGGGGCCATCTCTGAACCCCGGCTAAATTGACTGCCCAGTTTATCTGGCCGGTATGCCGCGTAGAACATTTGCAGAATAGCTTCATCATCAGACAGGCTTCCGGCTTCTCTCGCTTCTTCTATAGAAGTCAGCACCGAATGATCGTGCATGTGAGCGATTTCCTGAGCATTTGCCGAAACCGCGAGCCCGGAACAGAAAATAACCAGTACCCGTATGCTATATAAGATGCGGCGTTTCAATTGAATAATTTTTTTGATACGAAAATAATATAAAAGATCGTAATTTAATGGGTCAGTGAAAAATAACGGAATAAGAACGGTAATCGTCTGTTTGAATATGAGTTACGAAGTACTTCTTTATTACAAATTTCACACGATCGACAACCCGGAGCGTTTTTGCGATGAGCATAAACAGTTCCTCAAAGACCTCGGCGTGAAGGGGCGTGTATACGTCGGCAGCGAGGGTTTGAACGGTACGGTTGGCGGAACTGCTGAACAAATACAGCAGTACCGCGAGTTCGTCTGGTCGCTGAGCGGCTTTAAAGATACGGAGTTTAAAACTGAGGAATCGGACGTTATCCCGTTTCCCCGCCTTACCTGTAAAGTGCGCGAGGAAATTGTATCTATCCATGTCGATGGACTCAACCCGAGCGACGGTGGCCGGCACATGTCACCGACCGAATGGCGTAAAACCATGGAACTGGAAGATGACTATGTGATGATCGATGTTCGGAATGACTACGAGAGTGAGGTGGGTCACTTTGAAGGAGCCATCACACCAAAGGTTGAAAATTTCTATGATTTTCCATGCTGGCTTGATGAAGCGGAAATTCCGAAAGACAAAAAAGTGCTGATGTATTGCACGGGTGGTATTCGTTGCGAAAAATTCTCCGTACTGATGAAGCAGGAAGGATGGGATGACGTTAACCAGCTTCACGGCGGAATTCTGAACTATGCTAAAGAGGAGGACGGAAAACATTTCAAAGGTAAATGCTTCGTGTTTGACGACCGGCTTGTAGTGCCCGTTAACAAAGGCGACCTTCAGCCCATTGCCCGGTGCGAAATAACCGGAAAGCCGGCAGACAGTTTTATCAACTGTGCTAACATGAAATGCAACAAGCTGTTTGTCTGTTCTGAAGAGGGGGCTGAAAAATACAAAGGGTGCTGCAGCGAAGAGTGCATGAACAGCGAGTATCGCCGCCCGTTTGATCCTGATAACGCCTTCCGGCCCTTCCGGAAGTGGTACAACTATTTTGATGACGATTTCAAAGAACGTGAGGTCTGAGGCATAGTTAATTCATATGTGGTTTGTTTCGTACACTTTGGTTGACTCATTTTACAGATTTTTTTATGTCATCCCGGCCCCGGGCCGGGATCTCCCATTCAACCCATGAGTAAAAAATTATATTGTGGCAGAAATTAAAGCTCGAACAGGGTTAGGAGATTTCGCTTCGCGTTCAAAAAATGAGCGGATCGAAGTCCGGCATGACGGCATAAAATTCATCGGATAAGTTTTACGAAAAAATAAGCCATCTTGGATTAACATATTAATCGAGAATGATTTTTCCGGTGACTCGCTTCCGGCATCTCACCATTTGCACGACAGTAGTCCATTCAACGCCAATCGCTAATTTTGGGCGTAATTCACACCTTCGGTAGTAACGCGCCGGGTATATTTGTTCTGCTTCACCGCATCTGCGGCAGCCATTTTGGCATATTCTTCAGCTTCGCAATCATAGTTGATGCTGATGTTACCGCCAAGATCGA
>Ga0307966_1002491_pt1 | contig 13975 bp, 8 predicted proteins | sample OrgLakmetagen646_FD_203141 | JGI IMG/M metagenome (GOLD analysis project Ga0307966, IMG submission 203141) | Saline water microbial communities from Organic Lake, Antarctica - #646 | ecosystem: Environmental > Aquatic > Non-marine Saline and Alkaline > Saline | place: Antarctica: Organic Lake... | reverse complement strand
CGTCCCTACATTGTAATTTTGTATAATATGTATCGCTAAATTTTTGAATCTTTGAATCTTCCAATGTTTTCGGACGATTTGCTAATCGTCCCTACATTGTAACTTTGTATAATATGTATCGCTAAATCTTCAAACGAGCCATCGCACTCACCGATTGCTCCGCAAATTTCCCATTCAAATAATGAAAACGTCCTGTAATAGCTATCATCGCAGCGTTATCAGTACAGTATTCAAACTTCGGAATATATGTTTTCCACTTCAATCTTTCACCTTCTTCTGTGAGTCGTTTTCTAATTCCTGAATTAGCAGAAACTCCTCCGGCAATTGCCACTTCATTGATGTCAAAGTGTTTTGTTGCTTTGATCAATTTATCGAAAAGAATGTCAATAATCGTTTTTTGAAGACTGGCACAAATATCATTCAGGTTATTTTCAACGAAATTATCATCTTTCTTTGTTTTCCTTTGCAGAAATTGAAGCACATTTGTTTTTAATCCGCTGAAACTGTAATTAAAATCTGGCATTTCTGGTTTAGTAAACTTGAAAGCTTCTGGGTTTCCAAGTTTTGCATACTTATCAATCAATGGTCCTCCAGGGTAGGGCAATCCTAAAAGCTTTGCTGTTTTATCAAAAGCTTCTCCAGCTGCGTCATCTTTTGTTGTGCCAACAACCTCCATGTCTAAGTAGTCATTAACCAAAACAATTTGTGTATGTCCGCCAGAAACGGTCAAACAGATAAATGGAAATGAAGGTTTTTCTTTAAGCCCATCATTTACAGGTTCATCTATAAAATGCGACAAGACATGTCCATGCATGTGATTGACATCAATAATTGGAATATTTAATCCCAAAGCAAAAGATTTTGCAAATGAAGTTCCTACAATTAAACTACCTAATAATCCTGGACCACGCGTAAAAGCGACTGCATCAATATCACTAAGTTTTATTTTAGCATTTTTTATAGCTGCGTCAACCACAGGAAGAATGTTCTGTTGGTGAGCTCTTGAAGCAAGCTCTGGAACCACTCCACCATAGGCTTCATGGACTTTTTGTCCCGCAATTTCATTGCTTAAAATGGCCTCATTTTTGAGGATAGAAGCAGAGGTATCATCACATGATGACTCAATACCTAGAATGATAATATCTTTTTTTGACAACTTTGAATATCTTTGTTAGTACGAATGACAAAATTACTGAAAATACTAGGGAATTTCACCCTTATACTTGTTGAGATTTTACTAATCTTAGTCATTGGGCTCGCGTTCCTCATAAGGACATCCAATTTCCAGACATATTTAGCAAAACAAGGAGCAGATTATCTTTCAGAAATGATGGATACGAAGGTTTCAATTGGAAAAGTTGACATCACTTTTCTTGACCGTGTTTATTTCGATAAATTCTATGTGGAAGATCAACACAATGACACATTGGCCTACATTGATGAGTTTTTTGTGAATTTTAATTTGGCGGGTGCCATGTCATCAAACTTTAATTTAGATGAAGTAAACCTTAAAGACGCACGATTCGCACTAAAAACATACAAAGGCGAAGAGGATTTTAATCTGCAATTCGTTATAGATGCTTTTGCTTCCGATTCATCCACCTCTAAAACTCCAGAATTCAATATTAATATTAACGCCTTAAATATCGATAATGCACATTTTACAATGGAAGATCAAAATATTGACAGAATTTCATTTGGTGTAGATTATGATCATATAAATGGAAAGAATATTAATCTTCAAGCAGAAAATGTATTGATTACACCAGGTACTTACAAAGCAAAAATTAATAAGTTGGCATTTATTGAACACAGTGGATTTGTAATAAGAAACTTATCAGCAGATGCATTATTTGATAACAATGGACTAGACCTGAGGGAAACAAGAATTATAACTGAAAATTCTAATTTAGTCTTGGATAGTTTCTTATTAAGAACCAATGAACTTTCAGAATTCTCTGATTTTCTTGAGAAAGTTAAAATGGAAAGTTTTATTGATACTTCTTATGTTTCACTTTTAGATGTCTCTTATTTTGCTCCCCAGCTAAAAGGAATGCAAGATGTGTTGAAGCTTACAGGTTCGACAAGTAGACCTATAAATGATTTACAAATGGATGGAGTTTACATTCAATATGGCAATCAAACACATTTAAAAGGTGATTTTAGTTTACCAGACTTTGCAGAACTTTCCAATGCAAATATCAGTCAAAGATTGGATTATATTGCTTTAAATGTTGAAGATATTGAACGCTTTAAATTGCCAGAAAGCTCCTCAATTGCTTATCTAGAATGGCCAGAAGCATTGCGCGAACTCAAAACAATCAATGCGAGTAATTTAATTGTTAATGGAGCATTAACTGATCTTTACATCCGCCTAGATCAATTAGAAACAAATGTTGGTTCTTTTTCATTTAAAGACGAGTTCCGTTTGGTTTCTGACTCCAATTTTGTGACCATGAAGATTATTCCTAAAAATTCATCAGGTGATCAAATCAGTATAAATAATATTGCTTTAAATGAACTTTTTGAAAGTACGGATTTTGGGGAAATAAATGGAAATATAGGGTTGGAATCTGCAACGATTCAAAATGGGAACTTTTCAGCCGTAGGAATGTCAGGAGTTTTAAGACAAACTTCTTTGTATGGCTATGCTTATGACTATATTATTTTGGATGGAATTTCTTATGAGTTGAATAAACAAGGCGGATCAGCTCAAAACGAAATAAAAGGAAATGTTTATGTACGAGACGACAATTTGGATTTAACATTTAAGGGATTCGTTAGTTTAGGGAACAGCTTGAAAATTAATGCAGATATCGCTTTAGAGTGTGCTCGATTTGATCAGTTAAATCCTTCAATGGCTGATAGAGGAGATCTAAACACTATTATTCATGTTAATTTGGAAGGAAGAGATTTTGACGATTTCAAAGGAGATTTATTAATTGATTCAGTTTATTACCAAGAAGGTGAAAATGCATTTTTTACTACAGATTTTCATGGATTTATGGAGCGAAACGCTACCAAAGACAGTATTTCAATTCAATCAAAAATTATAGATGCAGAGTTGAATGGTAAAATAGATTATGCAAAGGCAATAAAAAATATCAGTTATCAGTTAGCCCAAATTCTCCCTGCTATTAATTCGAATAATTCAATAGATATAGATGATGAATTAACCTACATCGAATATGCTATTCAATTTAAGCAAATCAATGACTTGTTAGCTGTTTTTTATCCCTCTCTTCAAATTGCTGAAAATGCAAAAGTTGATGGTTCTTACAATGGAGAAAAAAACACATTGGGCTTAAATATTAAATCTGATTATGTTACTTATGATTCCATAACAATAAATAATATTAATGCTTTGCAAGAAGTCTCCAACCGTGAGCTCTTGGCTTTAATTAATATAAGTACAGTTACAATTGGGGACTCCTTGGCAATTAAAAATATACACTTTACTGGTTTAGCTGCAAAAGGAACAATAGATTCACAATTACTTTTCGAGGATCCAAAAAGTTCTAGATCAAATATTGAATGGTTAACATATTTACATGAAGATGGTGGTTTTGAAGTTGAAGTTCTACCATCCTATATCAATGTTAATGAACATGTATGGAGTTTACAAAATACAGCTGAAATTAGTTATGTTGATAGCTGTTTCAATGTTCAGGGATTAAAGTTGGAGCATGAAGATCAGTATATTTCTGCAAATGGACAACTTTCTAATTCTGTATATGATCGTTTGTATTTGGATATTATGGATTTGAATTTGGATGAATTAGGAAATTTTCTGGGGCCAAATGTGAAATTATCTGGAATTGCCAATGTGGCTGGATATATTACAACTCCAATTACAGATCTGCAATTTTTCGGTGAAGCAATTATAGAAGAACTATTTGTCAATAAAACAGAAGTTGGGAATGTGAGTTTTGGCGCTGATTATCAGTCAGACGAGAGGAAAATAAATATGTTTGGAGATATTTTCTATCGCAACGAACAAACATTTGCATTTGACGGGGATTACCTCTTAGACAAAGATGAAGAAACAGGAAATCTTGATTTCAACATGGAATTTCGATCAACAGATATTGGAGTTGTAAATGAGTTTTTGGATCCTGATGTTGTTAGTGACCTTCAAGGTAAGCTAGAAGGGGATTTACATTTAACCGGAACATTTGCTGATCCTCAACTATTAGGTACTATAGATTTTAAAGATGGAATGGTAAACATTGCATTGCTGGGTTCTGATATGTTTTTCAGTGGAGAAATTGAATCTGTAAAAGAAGGTTTTTATATTGATATAATGCCCCTTAGAGATGTGGAAGGAAATACAGGTTTTATAACGGGATCTTTATTTCATAATAACTTTTCAGATTTTCTTTTTGAAATCATTGTCAACATAGAAGAACACCCAACTAAGCGTATGCCTAATGACCGCTCTCGTGCTTTGCCTGTAGAGCGATTCAAAGTAATGAATACAAGCTATGACATTGAAAGTCCTTATTATGGAGAAGTATATTTAACAGGTATAGCAAATATTTCTGGTACAACAGATAATCTTTCAATTATAGTTAATGCTAAAACGCGCAGAGGAACCAAGTTTGTGCTCCCGATGTACGGGCCAACAACTATTGAAGAAGATGGATTTATTTCATTTAAAAATGCTGCGGGGTTAGAAGAGGTTGAAAAGAAAGTCGATTTAACGGGTGTTGATTTAGAATTGAATTTTGATGTAACTGAAGATGCAGAGGTTAAACTTATCTTTGATGAGAAAATTGGTGATGAAATTTCGGCAAGAGGAGTAGGGAAATTAAGTCTATCGGTTAATCAATTTAATGAACTTACGATGGACGGCACCTACACTGTAGTTAGTGGAGTTTACAATTTTGCATTAGGACCTTATAAACAGAATTTCATTATTAAGTCTGGAAGTACAGTTCAATGGGCAGGAGATCCTTTTGATGCTTTACTAGATATTAATGCTTATTATAAAACAACTGCCAATCTATCTGTGGTTATGCCCAACGTAATTGAAAATCAATCTTCAAATAATGAAGAAATTTTATCCTATTTGAACATAAAAGGAAGTATGATGAATCCTGACATTTCATTCAATCTTGAGGCGCCAAAAGCTTCTGAATCAGGAAAAGCAGTAATCGCAAGAATTCGAAGTGACCCTGATGAATTGAATAAACAATTCTTTTCAATTTTAATTTCTAAATCTTTTATGCCTTTAACAGGTGGAGCAGGAAGTAGTGGAGGAGCATTTTTAGATTTAGCTGCAACCCAGATTAATGCCTTATTGGGTAAGATTTCAGAAGGATATAATTTGAATGTAAATCTGGAAAATGATGAGTTTTCTGGTCAGTTTTCTGGCGAATTTGGAGTTTCCAAAGGATTCTTGGATGATCGTTTGTTAATTTCGGGTTCTTTCGGCGTAGGAACCCAACAGACTGCTAATAGCGGGAGCTTGGGCCCAACAAGTCAAAACACACTTATTGGTGACGTTAAAGTAGAATACTTACTTAATGAGCAAGGTTCATTTAGAATGAATGTTTTCAATGAGTCAAATAATAATACAGTTTTACAGAATGAAGCGAGGGGACAATTTACACAAGGAGTAGGGGTTAGTTATAAAGAAAATTTCCATACTTTAGATGACTTTAAATTATTTCAGTTTTTTGCTAACATTTTTAGAAAAAGAGAGGATTGGGAAAATTTACAAAATAGTAAAGACAAAAGAGTTCCTATACCAGAGGAATATAAAGGATATAACACACAAAAAAACGAAGAATGAAGAAAGTATTGATTGCAAATAGAGGAGAAATTGCCAGAAGGGTGATTCGTACTTTAAAGAAAATGAATATTAAATCTGTAGCTGTTTATTCAGATGCTGATAAAAATGCTCCATTTGTTCACGAAGCAGATGAAGCAGTTCATATTGGTCCGTCGCCATCGTCTGAAAGTTACCTAGTTCAAGATAAAATAATTCAAGTTGCTAAAGATTTAAACGTTGATGGAATTCATCCTGGATATGGTTTTCTATCTGAAAATGCAGACTTTGCAGAGCGATTGAAAAAAGAAGGAATTATTTTAATTGGTCCATCTGCTGCAGCAATGCAATTAATGGGGGATAAATTGAGTGCAAAACAAGCTGTTAAAGCTTATGATGTTCCTTTAGTACCTGGAATTGACAAAGCTGTGGTTGATTTTAACGAAGCCAAAGAAATTGCCATTCAAATCGGATTTCCAGTTTTAATAAAAGCTTCTGCCGGAGGTGGAGGTAAAGGAATGCGTTTAGTTGAGAAAGCTGAGGACATGGAAGAACAAATGGGACTTGCGCAATCAGAAGCGCGCTCATCTTTCGGTAATGATGCTGTTTTCGTTGAAAAGTTCGTTACCAAACCACGTCATATTGAAATTCAGATCTTTGCTGATAACCACGGAAACGTAATTTATTTACATGAACGTGAGTGCAGTATTCAGCGCAGACACCAAAAAGTAATTGAAGAAGCACCAAGTGCAGTTTTAACTCCAGAATTAAGAAAAGAAATGGGAGAAGCGGCGTGCAAGGTTTCAAAAGCTTGCAATTATTCTGGCGCTGGAACAGTCGAGTTCTTAATTGATGGAGACTTAAAGTTTTATTTCTTGGAAATGAATACGCGTTTACAAGTTGAGCATCCTGTTACGGAGGAAATCACTGGTTTAGATTTAGTTGAATTGCAAATACGTGTAGCAGACAATGAAGTATTAACTATCCAACAAGAAGATGTTAAATTGAATGGTCATGCGATGGAAGTGCGTGTTTATGCAGAAGATGCATTAAACAACTTTATGCCAGATATCGGAACATTAAATCGCTATAAAAAGCCAGTTGCAGATTACATTAGAATCGACGACGCTTTTGAAGAAGGAATGGAGATTCCAATTTATTATGATCCAATGATTGCGAAATTAGTAACCTGGGGAGAAACAAGAGAAGAATCAATTGATCGAATGATTGAGGCGATTGATGGATATGAAATTTCAGGATTAAGAACAACTTTAGATTTTGGAAAATATGTGATGAAACATCCCGCATTTAGGAGTGGTAATTTTGATACGAACTTTGTAAAACATTACTTCTCTGATCCTTTAATTATGCATACAGCCCAAGAAGAGGAGAAAAGAGCTTTGGAAGCTTCACTTGACAATATTTGGGGTGATGTAATTGCAAAGAAGAACAAGGAAGTTACTTCAGAACAATTATAAAGAACTTAGGATTAATTTACTGAAGTTTCGGAGTTTAATTTTACAAGTTATTTTATGAACTATAGAGTTTGTAATTAGTGTCTAGTGCTGTAATTCATAAATTCCATCGCTTATTTTACTCCTCTTTTTCCTTTATACTTCGTTAAAATTTTAAACCGTAACTATGGCTATGATTGAAAATCTTGCCTTGTCTAAAGAAAAATTTTAAGCAAAATTTAAGCAACGTTATTTATGAGTTACAGCACTAGTCGGAAACAGACTATTTTTATAAATTGTATAAATTTTGAGAGCTATTTATTCAATCATAATAATTTTTTAAGGTTTTTCCCGATTTCTCGGGACAGGCTATGAGCTTGCTTTGCTGCGGTTTGGTTTTAATTCTTTAGGAGATGCCTTAGCATCAGCCGACGAGAAAAAAAGTAAAATATACTCAAAAGAATCAATTTTAATTTTGTGCTGTTTCCGACCAGATACTAATTAGGAGGAAGTAACCTTTAGGCTGTATTATTCATCAAAACACTCAAAAATATTATAACACATTATAAAACAATAATTCACATCAATATTTTAAAGAAGAAAACTTCTTTAAAATTGAGTTTTTTTTGATTTACTTTCATACAGCTTCTGCGTTACGCACTTATTGAAATAGAATAATATGTCTGCAAAGTCCGATGCCAACCGAACAAAGTGAGCTCATAAATACCATTGAAAATAGACACTTATGAATAAAAAGCTGCATAAAATTAAATTCATGAACCGAGCTTGCGAGCTCAACGAAGTTAATAATACAGGCTATATAAAACGCAAATTATCTCTAAAAAAAAATCCTGCAACTTTCGCTACAGGATTAAATATTTATAATTTGAAAAGGATTAATTTACAATATCGTCGTAATTTTCTTGCCAAAATTTTATATCCCCAAAATAAGGATCACCTAAGTCCATCATTTGTTTTGCTTGACTTATTTGTCTCATGTCTTTAAGTGCTTTTGCAGATTGGTATAAACCTAGCATAAGTAACTTCTTATCAGCATCAGACCAAGATTCAACTTGCGCTTCCGCCATTAATTTATCTGCTTCTTCCCATTTATTTCTTCCTGTAGTAGAATCATTATTTCTGGTTCTTAATGCTCCTTCTAAATAAAGTGCAGGAATATAATCTCGACCGAATTTATACAAACGCATTGTCCAACCAAAAGCACGCCGGTATTCTTCGTTATCAACTTCGTTCTGTATGATTTCTAATAAAGAAAGCTTTAATTCAGATATAAATTCGTTGAATTTACTTTCTGTTTCACCAGATTCATCGTAACGCAACATTTTACCCATAGCGGTAAAAGCATCTTTATATGCGCCTTGATATTCTTCTCCTCGTTCAGCTTGGAAAGAGATCTGATATAAACCATAAGAAAGATAAAAATAAGGTTCTGGTTCTTTACTACTTGAACTCTTGTTCGTGTATCTTTCTGCTTTCTTAATCAACTTTTCCCAATCTCCATCTGCTTTAATAATAAGTAAATTCTCATATGTATCTTGAGAAAATACTGTTAGAGTTAAAAATATAGCTGTCAATGCTGTGATCAATTTTTTCATTTTCATTTTAAATTTTAGTTATTCAAATTCAAGAACTGTGCCTAAATATTAAATATATAATTTATTTAATAAATCATTTTTAAAGTACATAATAATACATAAATTTATAGACATTACTGCCTAGAAAGAGTGAAAAATCATGTTTTTGTGTCTTCCATCAAATACTTCCACTGTTTAAGATTTGGAGAATGTTCCACTATAACTTTTATTACGGCCAAGATCGGTACTGTTAATATCATTCCCAAAAGCCCCGAAATCGCTCCAAAAAGTACTAAAGAAATAATAATAACAAGTGGATTTATATTTACATTTTTACCCATTATTTTAGGTGTAATTACATTTCCTTCTAAGAATTGAACAAAAGAAAATACCGCAACAACACCGAAAATATACCAGGCTGTATCCTTGGTGAGGATAGCAATTATGATTGGAATAGCGGCACTTATAATAACACCAATGTATGGAAGTGGTGTAAGTAGTGCGGTTAAAATACCTAAAAATAAAGCATATTTTATTCCCAATAAGAGCAAGCCGATGTAGGTTAAAGTTCCAACAACAACCATAACAATTAACATTCCTTTGATGTATTGATACAAATTATGTTCTACACCTATAATAATTTCATCGCTGTCTTTTTCTCCACGGCTTTTTCTTTGTGTTTCTTTAATAAATCGATACACATTATTTCTGTAGAGGAGCATAAAAAATATGTAAATAGGACAGGTGATCAAAAACATCAACATATTAGATAACCCGACATATCCTCCTTGTAACATTGAGATTAAACCAACTTTAATAGCTGATAAATATTCTTGTAACGATTCCATTTTAATCGAAACCATATCACTTATTTTTGAAGCTGAGAAATCATCTGAATTAATATTTAAGAAATTTTCATTTTCATTCATCATCTTAGGCAATTCTGTAACAATTGATTGACTTTGAAAAACAAGAACAAAAATAATTCCTGAGGTTAAAATGAGCATTATGAAAACAGTTATGGCAACGGATATGGTTTTATTAATTCCAATTCTTTCGAAGAATTTAGTAATTGGCAATAAAATCAAAGAGGCAATTGCTGAAAATACAATGGGCATCAATACATTTGTGAAGAAGTAAAGCGCCAAAACTATAAATGTTACAATAAAAAGGCTTTTCGCTATTTTATCAATTGCTATGTTTTTTGACATGTAGGCTTATTTTGAACTTTCTATGAGTAAATTTAAAATTTTTATTGCTGAAGTAGAAATTTTTGTTCCAGGACCAAATATACCAAATACCCCAGCATCATATAGATATTTATAATCTTGTTGCGGAATAACTCCACCTGCAACAACCATGATATCTCCTCTGCCTAAGCGTTCTAATTCTGCTATAACTTGAGGAACAAGGGTTTTGTGTCCTGCAGCTAAAGATGAAACACCAACTACATGAACATCGTTTTCAACAGCTTGCTTAGCCGCTTCTTTTGGGGTTTGAAATAATGGTCCTATATCTACGTCAAAGCCTATATCCGCAAAAGATGTAGAAATTACTTTGGCTCCTCTGTCGTGACCATCTTGTCCCATTTTAGCAACCATAATTCTTGGTCTACGCCCTTCTAACTTTGAAAATTCTTCCGCTTTGTTTTTTGCAGTATTGAAATCATTGTCTGTCATAGATTCACTTGAGTAAACTCCACTAATTGAGCGAATTGTAGCTTGATATCTTCCGAAAGACTTTTCCATTGATGAAGAGATTTCTCCTAAACTAGCACGTGCTTTTGCACATTCAACCGCTGCAGCAAGAATATTACCCTCTCCAGAAGCAGCAATTCCTTCCAATGTTTTCAAGGTTGCTTGAACTGCTGCTTCGTTTCTGTTCTTGCGTAGCTCTTTTAATCTTTCGATTTGAGATAGTCGAACTTTTGTATTGTCTACCTCTAAAATATCCATTTCGTCCTCTTTGTCCAGTTGGTATTTATTTACACCTACTAAAACATCTTTACCAGCGTCTAATTTAGCCTGTTTCCTAGCTGCTGCCTCTTCAATTCTCATTTTTGGAACTCCAGTTTCTATGGCTTTTGCCATTCCTCCTAATTCTTCCACTTCTTGAATTAATTCCCAAGCTTTATCAACCAATTGGTCTGTTAATTTCTCGACATAGTAACTCCCTCCCCAAGGATCAATAAAATCAGTGATTCCAGTTTCTGTTTGAAGGAAAATCTGTGTGTTTCGCGCAATTCTCGCTGAAAAGTCAGTAGGCAAAGCAATCGCCTCGTCCAAAGCATTTGTATGTAGTGATTGTGTTCCTCCAAATACTGCTGCCATACCTTCTATACACGTTCTTCCAACGTTATTGAAAGGATCTTGTTCTGTCAAGCTCCATCCAGATGTTTGACAATGCGTTCTTAATGCCAGTGATTTGTCACTTTCTGGGTTGAATTGTTTTACGATTTTTGACCACAATAATCTACCTGCACGCATTTTAGCAATTTCCATGAATTGATTCATTCCAATTCCCCAGAAAAAACTCAGACGCGGTGCGAATTCATCTATTTTAAGTCCAGCATTTATGCCCGCTCGCAAATACTCCAAACCATCGGCTAGGGTATAGGCCAACTCAATAGAAGCAGTTGCTCCAGCTTCTTGCATGTGGTAACCAGAAATAGAAATTGAATTAAATTTCGGCATGTTTTGAGAAGTATATTCAAAAATATCCGAAATAATCTTCATTGATGGAAGAGGAGGATAGATATACGTATTTCTCACCATAAATTCTTTCAGAATATCATTTTGAATAGTTCCTGAAAGTAAACTTTTATCTACGCCTTGTTCTTCTGCTGCAACAATGTAAAACGCCATGATTGGAACAACCGCACCGTTCATGGTCATTGAAACAGACATTTTATCCAATGGAATTTCATCAAACAAAAGTTTCATATCCATTATAGAATCAATGGCTACACCTGCTTTTCCAACGTCACCTTCCACACGTTCATGATCTGAATCATATCCGCGGTGCGTTGCTAAGTCAAATGCTACGGAAAGTCCCTTTTGACCTGCTTTTAAGTTTCTTTTATAAAATGCGTTTGAATCTTCCGCAGTTGAGAATCCAGCATATTGTCGAATTGTCCAAGGTCTAGCTGTGTACATCGTGCTATAAGGTCCTCTTAAATAAGGTGGAATTCCAGAAACAAAATGACGTTGCTTTAGAGCTGAGATATCCTTGAATTGATAAAATGATTTTAAATCAATCTTCTCTGCAGTATCATGTGTTTTAACGGCTTCGTGAGATTCGGTTTGTTCGACCTCAATCGGAGATATGTTACTAAAATCTATTTTCTTCATAGCTCAACTTCAATTTGACAATCTTTTTCTAAAATTACAGGCGCTCCAAATGGTGTTTCTTTATCAATTTTCCAAGTTGCAGTGCCCGGTTCATTGTTAAAGTATTTGTTTATACCAATATACGTATGTTCTTCTTTTTCAGTTTTATCTATTCTTATTTCTGCAATCTTTTTTATGTCAGACTTTAAGAAATCAATTCCTTCTTTTTCTAACTTTTGGAAAGTTGTCCAAGACTTTTTCTTCAGTTTATTTACCAATTCATCCACAATATAAGAACCTCCAGAAGGATCAATTACTTTATCTAAATAAGATTCTTCTTTCAATAATAGGGCAATGTTTAGACCTAAACGCTGTGTTTTCTCTAAATCTTTATCTGTTGACCATGCATTATAAGGCCTGATTGTCAATTCTTCAATTCCGCCTAAAACTGCAGATAATGCTTCTGTAGTTTGACGTAATAAATTGTTATGTGGATCTTTTAATGACTTATTTAAGAAGCCTGTTTCCGCATCAATGTAGGCAATAGTCGAACAACTGTGCTCAGGTTTGTATGATTTAACTGCAGAGTACCACAAAGCGCGAAAGGCTTTAAATTTGGCAACTTCAAAGAAGAAATTACTTCCAATTCCTAGTTTAAACTTGATTTGTGCAGCTGCATCATCAACTGACATTCCTTCGTCCATTAATTTAAAAAGTAGCGCATGTCCTTGATTTAAAGCATACCCAATTTCTTGGTGAATATTTCCCCCAGTATATTGAACATCTATTGCATTTACAATATAGTTTCGTGAATTTTTAATATAACCAAATTTATGTTGGCCTTTGTTTACAGTAGATACAACTAAATCTTTGTTATCAGTAAGTTTATTTAACCAGTTGAACTGCTCTTGCGTAGAATAATAGAAAGTAGAGGTAATGTATTCGAAACCAATTTCTTTGATCATTAAATCACATTGGTTAGCATCAAAATCTGATAAATCAAATGTTAAACCTGTTGCTCCACTCATCAATTGCTTCAAAGCAAAAGAATTCATGTTTTTAGGCGTATCTTTTGGTACACAAACGTTATTGATCCAGTCGTTATTTTTAATTTTTCCACCTCTAGCGAAATCGGGCTGACCAGGAATAGCGTGATTTTGGTTATTGTCGTCTGCAAAACCATATGAAGAGTAATTAATTTCTTCTATCGGATGAAATTTATGCAGGACATCATCAATGCTTTTTCCTTTTAAGTCTACCTTAACTTTTTCGAGCCATTCAGCTTCTGTGGACGTTGAAAATTCTTTATAGAAATCGGTCATAATTACCGTAATTGATTTTTTATCAAAAATATAAATTTTTTAGGTATATCAAGGGTCAATGCAGTGAATAATGAAAGTAAATCAAAGTTTTTTGGGGAAGTGGTGCTCTAAACTTTATAATTATCAAAAATATAATATGAAATTTTTATTTTACTTGGGTTATATTTTCTAAAAACTGATTGAAGTTTTACTGAACCCTTTTTTTTTGAATGATGCTTTATTATAAGTATCGATGAAAAAAGAAATTTTTATCAACTTCGTTGTATCGAAGGGGATTCTTGGCTTTTGTCTTGGGAGTAGCGGAGCTAGTTTTAAAACAAACTTTAGAAAAACTATCTATTAAAGGGCACCTCTAAAAACCCTACTTTGGTTGCTAGCTTGTTCTTTCTTCCAACTACTTCGTTGCCGAAATACTCATTTAGCCCAGCTAAATTCCGTTTTCAGCGCCTTGTATCTGAAAAAAATAACTGCCTTATCATTCCAAACAGAGTTATTAGAGATG
>Ga0307966_1002488_pt1 | contig 13987 bp, 11 predicted proteins | sample OrgLakmetagen646_FD_203141 | JGI IMG/M metagenome (GOLD analysis project Ga0307966, IMG submission 203141) | Saline water microbial communities from Organic Lake, Antarctica - #646 | ecosystem: Environmental > Aquatic > Non-marine Saline and Alkaline > Saline | place: Antarctica: Organic Lake... | reverse complement strand
TATTTGCTTTTGACCAGTTCACTGTTATTTCAGACTGACAGGCTTGTTAATAAGCGGTGATTAGTTTTTCTTCAAAGGTCGCATCGCTTCTCTAAAATAAGACGTGTCATATGCGCCGTTGGCAAAACCAGGTTTAATTATCGCATTGGTTTCTTTTTCGTAGTAATACGCCAAGTTTAATAGCAGTGCTTCGTCCCAAGCCTTTCCCATAAAACTAAGGTTGATTGGCAATCCTTTCATTTCACCCATAGGAATGCTGACGTGCGGATAGCCCGCAATGGCAGCCAACCAACCTGCACCCGCACTGCCGCCAGCAAAGTTGTCGCCAAAAACGGGGTCGATTAAAAATGCAGGAGTTCGACTGGGCATCATAATCGCATCGACGTTGTATTTAGTGAGTAGTAAATCAATTCCTTGTTTTCTAGTCGCGTTTTGCAAAAAGGCGACCGTGTCGAGATAGTCTTCGTCATACCCTGTGGTTGCTTGTGATTGTTCAAACAGGCTTTGGTCGAATAACACCATTTCGCGCGTATTAGCTTTATTGAATTCAATTAAGTCGGCTAAGGTTCTTGCTCTCACTGCGGGTGCTGCTAGTTCCAAGTAGCGGTTTAATTCATGCTTAAATTCGCTTAGCAAAACATTGAGCGCCTTATCCCAAAAGTCTTCAGGCGTCTTAAATTTATCTATAATCACTAGCTCTGCACCTAAAGCTTGCATGGTTTTTGCCGACGTTTCGAATGCACTTATGATTGCTGGATGGTTACCTTGCACCGCTGTAAAAACGCCTATACGCTTGCCTTTTAGTGGCTTGTCCAAGTCACTTGTGTAGTCGCGCTTGCGACGATCTGCGAGGTTTGTGTAAGGGTCTGCAGGATCAGTACCTGCCATAATGGACAACATGAGTGCTGCGTCTTCAACAAAACGTGTCATAGGACCTGCGGTATCTTGCGTCACGGAAATAGGCACAATATGAGTGCGTGATAATAACCCCACTGTTGGTTTGACGCCGACAATGCCATTCATTGCGGCAGGGCAAATAATAGAGCCGTTAGTTTCCGTACCGATAGCCAGAGACGCAAACTGAGCCGCGATTGCTGCGCCAGAACCCGCAGACGATCCACAAGGAGAACGGTCAAGGCTGTGTGGATTGCGAGTTTGACCACCCAGTGCGCTCCAACCACTGATGGAATCGTTCGAGCGAAAGTTTGCCCATTGTGACAAGTTGGTTTTGCCTAAAATGATTGCGCCTTCGGCTTTTAATCTAGCAATGATAGGTGCGTCACGTTGGGTGTTGTTTTCGGCCAAAGCAATAGCGCCCGCCGTTGTTGGTAACTCACTGGTTTCAATGTTGTCCTTAACCAGTATTGGAATGCCGTGCAAACGACCCAGTGTTTTGCCTTGGGCAACCTCAGCATCTTTTTGTCTTGCCTCATCTAACGCATTGGGGTTAAGTGATAATATCGACTGAATACTCGGACCCTTTCTATCCATAGCTTCAATGCGAGTCAAATAGGCTGACACGAGTTCAGTTGAGCTAAGTCTACCCTGACTAATCAACGTTGCTTGCTGCGTGGCACTGAGATCCAAAATCGGCGGCGCCATAAGCGGGGTACTCGCCACTAACGCTGTATATTTGTGGCTGATGTCAGTCGCCATTTGTGCATTTGAACCTTGTTTTTTAGCCGCAGTGAACGCAAGTGTTTGGTTTGAAAAAAAACCCGTTAAACTTATTAGGCATATTAATAGCGCTATTTTGTATGACCTTAACTCTCCCTCGTGTTTTTGCATGCTAGCTGACTGGTTCATCCATATTCCTTTCTTACTTGGCTTGGTGCATTTAATTGGTGATGCAATCTATTTAATAAAGATTATTATTTACTCTACGTACGCTATAATTTAGCTAGCAAACACGCTGGATTAATGAACAAACACTATAAACAAAGTACTAAAAATGCAAGCATTGTTGTTAAGTCAATCGAGGGTCGACCAAACTATAAAGCTGTCGCTAATTATCCTCAACCACAACGGCATGACATTTGTCATCTCAATTGATGACAAAAGGCTCTAACACTGGTTCTTTTAATGGGCCAAAATACCCCCATAATTCAGCTAATCATTGAGCCATGCATGAAATATATTATCCTATCAATCATTTTATCCTTAGTACTTTTGCAAGGTGCTTGTTCTGTATTTTTATCTCAAACTGAATCCCGTGAAGTCGACAAATTTACAGCACTAGAAATCTCAGGACTTGCTAAAGTTATTATCACCCAAGCGAACGAACAAAAAGTAGAAATTAACGTAACCGGCATGCCGATAACGGATGTTGTAACGAAGGTTGATGATGAGACCTTAGTTATTACAACTAAAGGCTTTCATCGTGGAGAGTCAGTACAAGTTTTTGTTAATTACAATCAACTTAACAGTATCAGTACATCAGGCTCAGCAGAGTTAAAGGGGACAAATACACTAAACACTCAACAAATGCTTGTTACGACCAATGGTGCGGGTGATATCAAAGACTTAACCATCAAGGCTGACAAACTAACGGTAAGTATTAATGGCAATGGCAACGCCAACTTAGATGTTGAGGTTGAGGTTATCGATATTCAAATGAACGGTGCGGGTGACTTAAACATTCAAGGAATTGCCAAGAGCCAGCAGCTTATTTCCAATAGTTCACGCGGCACTTTATCCAATGCCAATTTAGCCTATTCAAAATAAATTATGCATTATCCAAAATATCTAAATTTAATATCACTGTATTTAATATATTACTAAGAGACTAACCATGAAAAAGTTTTTTACCTATCTCACCCTATTTATTATCTCCACTGCAGCCATCTTTATGATTAGCTATCAGACCAATTTATATGTTTGGGAGGATCCACAGCAGAACATGTGGATTGCCAACGGACAGTTATTTGATGGCACCAGTGAGCAAGCCATAAAAAACCCAGGGATTTTAATTGAAAATGGTAAAATATCTTGTCTGGGTAGTACCTGCAAAATACCACAAAAAGTCATTCACATTGATGCTACAGGCAAGAGCATTGTGCCGGGTTTAATTGATTTGCATGGTCATTTCTTCAGTGGTAAAGCACCAAGTAGTGAACAAAGTGTACCCGCTATGATCTGGGATCAATTCCGTTTTCTGCCAAGTGTTCGACGAGAACTCATTGCAGCCGGCATCACCAGTTATCGCTCTCTTGGCGATGTTATGCCCGCCATTTTTATGCTTAAACAAGAGCTTAACGAGCAGAATATTGCAGGCCCAAGGGTTTTCATTGCCGGACCAATATTCACCATTGAAGGCGGTCACCCAACACGAGACAAAAGAATTCCAAGCTGGGTAGTTGAACGAATGACCGTGCAGTCTGATGATCCCGCGTATGTAAAACAACAAATTGCTAGCTTAGTCAAACAGGGCATTGATGGCGTCAAAGTTGTTTATCATAGTCATACTAACGAGCAAGGCGTAGTTACTATGCCGCGTATCTCCAATGAGACTTTACTAGCGATAACCAGTGAAGCACGTAAATATGGGCTATGGGTCGCGGTACATACGGGCACACCAGAAGAAACTGATGAAGCTATTGCAGCAGGTATTACTACCATTGAGCATGGTCTACGTCATGGTAACCTCATTAAATCAGAAACAATGCAAAAAATAGTGGAAAATAATATTATCTACGTGCCGACTTTAGGCAGAGAGCCCCAAGGCCACTTAAATATTGCAGCATTAAATCAATCCGGTGTAGCGCTTGGAGTAGGCACAGATTCACCCGTTGAAATGATTAGCGGTAACAGCTACCACCATGAGTTGTCTCGCATGGTTAATGCAGGCACTCCTGATGCAAAAGCACTTATTGCAGCAACGCGAAATGGCGCAAGGGCTTTAGGAAAATCAAAAGAATTAGGTACTATCGAAGTGGGTAAATACGCAGACGTATTATTAATAGATGGTCAGCCTTGGCAAGATATTACTGAACTAAAAAACATTGAGATGGTTATTTTATCTGGCCGTATTGCTTTGGATAAGTTACCGGTTCTTTAAGTTTACAAGTAAATCTAGAACTTCTGCAAAATTAGCTGTAGCTTAACCTGGTGTTTACAGATGATACTCAGCGCAGTTATTAGCTTGAAAAAATAGGCTCAGGAGTCAAATGAATCTACTGATGAAAATACATCATTTCTTATTCCCACAGGATGAGGATGAGGATGAGGATATTGGTTATTCCGTATATAGTAATTTACTGTTCTTGAGTTTGTTATTTGGTCATATGTATTTTAGACCTGTGCACGGCATTGACTTGGCCATAGTTGCTGGCGGACTCATTATCTTTTTAGTGCTTTATTTCCGAGCGTTTTCAGTTCAAGAGAATGAGTTGGCCTGGAATATCGTCGCGATATGCTTGGTTGGCGTTGGCTTGTCAGAAATTACCTTAGGAGCAAATGTTTTTTTCGTTTATGCGGCAGCGTTTAGTGGAGAATTTTATAATAAGAAAAAGGCGTTTATAGCACTTATATTAGTGCTGGGATTTACCGCATTATATGCAGTTATAACGGATAAACCGAGCTACTTTTGGATACCCGCAATATTTATGTCAATAACTCTGGGGCTACTCAGTATCCACCATTCTGAAGCTTTGAAAAATAACAAAGCATTAAAAAGCCTGCAGCAAGAAACCAAGCAATTAGCGGAAATTGCAGAACGAGAACGTATTAGCAGAGACTTACATGATTTGCTTGGGCATAGCTTGTCCGTCATCACGTTAAAGTCTGAACTGGCTGGTAAAATGATTGATAGAGGACTATCGTTAGAAAAAATCAAAACAGAAATCAAAGCGGTTGAAGAACTATCCCGCAAAACCTTAGCGCAAGTCAGAGATGCCGTTAAAGGTTACAATATCGCGACGATTAAAGGAGAACTTCTGCAGGTAAAGGTGGCCACTGATGCCGCTAAAATCGAATTGATCGCAAGTATTGCTGTAAAGTCATTACCTACCGGTGTTGAATCAGAATTAGCATTAATTATCCGTGAAGCGATAACCAATGTAATTCGTCATGCTGAAACTAAAAAAGTCTGGATAGTATTAAACCAAGCTGCCACGCAACTAACATTAACAATAAGTGACGAGGGGCAAATGACTTCGCAAAAAGAGCAATCAGGCATGCAAAATATGCGCACGCGTATTAATCAAATGGGGGGTGAAATGAATGTCGTGAACGTCCCTAATACACAGCTTCAATTTACCCTGCCCATTGCCGCTCAACGCAATATTAACGATGCGATAGCAACGTCGAGCAATGTTACTAATGGATAAAAATAAATGATTAAAATACTCATTGCTGAAGATCAATCAATGGTGCTTGGTGCTTTATCTGCTTTACTCGAGATGGAAGATGATCTTGAAGTTGTCGAAAAAGCTAACAATGGCAAAGAAGCGCTGGTCAAATCTCAGCAACAAGCCATTGATATTATTTTGACTGATATCGAAATGCCATATATGACAGGTATTGAATTAGCTCATGAATTGCAGAAAATCAAGCATCCCGCCAAGGTCATAATTTTAACCACCTTCGCTCGTGGTGGTTACCTTCGTCGAGCAATGGCTGCTGGCGTAAAAGGTTATTTACTCAAAGATGCGCCTTCTGATTCGCTCGCCGATGCAGTGAGGAAAATTCATGCAGGCAAAATAATTGTTGCGCCTGAGTTAGTCACAGAGGCATGGGCTGCCGATGACCCGCTGAGCGAAAATGAACGTAAAGTGTTACGTTTTTCATTAGAAGGTCATTCAAGCAAAGAGATTGGGGATCTAATTTTCTTGTCCGCTGGTACTGTGCGTAATTATTTATCTGAAGCTACTTCAAAATTAGGTGCTAAAAATAGAATTGAAGCTGCTCGTATTGCTAAGCAAAAAGGTTGGTTATGACATATATGTCATACAACGTGATGCGCGTTAGTTAAGCCGTTTCCTATGCATTATTAGTAGTAAGGGTATTAGAAATAAACTGGGCAACTGCCTGAACTGAAATATCATTAACGTAAGAATTGGCAAGTTTACGCTTCGCTAAGGGTAAACATGTGGTAATGAATGGTAGATCCTGACTTAGCATCTGCAGCGCCTCTGTTATTATTGTTAACTTAAGGCTAGGAGCTACATCAAAGGCGCTATAAAAGACAAGATGCCGATATTCAGGTATATAGTGGCTCGCAATAGCGTAGCAGTGTCCTTGCGTGCGAGAGGACAGAAATGTTGGGTATGCGTTCATAATAAAGCCAGTGAGTATGCTAAGCTCCTGTTCTTCATGACTAATACTTATGAGCAAAAGACAATGGTCTTGATTAAACACCTTGGCTATTTGATGTTGGTTTAGTTTTTCTTCAGCCTGCCGTAATAAAGGCGCAAATATTGTTGGTAAGGGACGATGTTTATATTCGCTTTGCTGATATTTACCCTCACTTAAGTGCTGTGATAATTGCGTTAATATTCTATTTTTAACAGGTGATAACGGTATTGGTTTATTGCTTTTGACTTGCTTGATTATGGGTTGTTTTTGCAAAAGATAAGCTTCACCACGCCCAACAGTTGGCATTGTGTGTTTTTTAGGTGTCGGTGTTAAATTCACAGCAGAGTCAGGGTTGAGTGTTTCATAGTGAACAAATAAATGAGCGATTTCAGGTGAAAATTTATACTGCTGTGTTTTTTCTCTAGTGCCTATTTCTTCAGTGTTTTTTAAAACATAAGTATCTAAAGCGCTAGACAATGCTTTTTCACAGTAGCCAAAAGGGGCAACAACGTCGAGAGCAAATTGTTGTTTGTTGTTTAGATTAAATTGCGGGACTACTAATTCGCTGTCGTAGCTCCTAATCAATACACTTAAGTTTTCGTAATTGCTTGAAAAGTATGTGTAAAACTGGCTATCAATCCACCAACGTAATAACTGTTTATCCTCTTCATAATGACTATTTTTCGGTAATACTTTGGGTACGTAAGATGCACCGACTGGGTCTGTGTATTTAATCGATTTGAGTAATGAGGCTACCAACGTTGACTCAATATTGCCGGTAATTAATTGCATCTTATGCGCTTGATAATATTCTCTATGGTATCCGGTCACATCTGTTTGGCTTAGCTGCGAGATTAGCTCAATATCACCACCATATTGATAACAGCGCTTTTCCGACGTGTCACTGCGATCAATAACACGTCGCTGCTGAACTTGCTGAAAGCTCAGTTCTCTGTGCATGACGCCGTAACAATCTCCATGGTAAATTTCATGCTGTAAATCTTGTGCAACGAAGACTGGCGCAAGTAAACCATTGAGTAAATAGTTTAGCCCTAATAAACAAGTCAGCAGGGACTGGCTTTGACAATGATAGTAGGTTTTATTGCAGTGGGTGGAGGCATTAATAGACAAGTCAGTCAGCGCGGTAAGCTGAAATAAAGACTCAGGCTGAGCAAAGGCCGCACTGCGACGAAAGACTAAGTGTTCTACCGCGTGGCTAACACCACTGTCGTCTAGTGCAGGAGTGTCGACCACAATTAATGCGGCAAAACCTTTTTTTGTCGTTATATTATGTTGTTGTAAGCCGCAAGCGTGACGGTAAAAGGTCATAATTTTATGCGAACAATATCCTCACCTTTAAAATTACGCTGGTTTACCCTTTCAAAAAGCGGTTGTTTCGGGTTTTTTGCAAGTTCAATTGCTTCTTGAACTAATTGATGATCAGGCGATTTACTGCACACAGGATCGGTTGCATCCATGTTACCGGTCATCATGAAGGCTTGACAACGGCAACCGCCAAAATCTTTTTCTTTCTCATCACAACTTTGACAAGGCTCTGGCATCCAACTATCACCACGAAAACGATTAAAAGCAAAATCTTGCTGCCAAATATGGCTGATAGATTTGTTTTTCACATTAGGAAATTCCAGTGGTAACATTTTGGCACTATGACACGGGAGCGCACTGCCATCCGGTGCAATGGTTAAAAACGTACTGCCCCAGCCATTCATGCATGCTTTGGGACGGTCTTCAAAGTAATCAGGTGTAATGAAAAAGAACTTAGGTCCTTTACCATGTTGTTTATCTCGGAATTCATTTACGATTTTTTCTGCATCTACCATCTGTTTTTGTGAAGGTAATAGATGATCTCGGTTAGCAAATGCCCAGCCATAATATTGCGCCGTAGCTAGTTCGACATAATCAGCCTTTAACAAGCAGCTTAAACGCATAATATCTTCAACTTGGCTGATATTTTGTTTTGAAATAACAAAATTGAGCACCATCGGATAGCCCTGCTCTTTGACTGACTGCGCCATTTTGAATTTTTGCTCAAAGGCATTACCGCGTCCAGCAATAATATCGTTCATTTCAGGATCAGCACCTTGAAAGCTAATCTGGATATGATCCAAGCCAGCTACTTTTAGCTTGGCAATACGCTTTTCGGTTAAGCCAATGCCGGATGTAATCAAGTTGGTGTAAAAACCCAATTCTCTTGAGTGTTTAACCATTTGCTCTAAGTCTTTGCGCAACAAAGGCTCGCCACCTGAAAAACCGAGTTGCACTGCACCCATCGCTCGTGCTTGAGTAAATACATCGAGCCATTGCTGGGTATTGAGTTCATCTTTTGTATCACCAAGGTCCGTCGGGTTGGAACAGTAAGGGCAATGTAAAGGACAGTCATAAGTTAGTTCAGCCAACAACCAAAGGGGTGGCCCAACGTTAGTTTGGGTTTCATTGTTCATAATAAAGCCATTTTTTTTCACCTGCAGCGCTTAAAAATTCGTAAATATCTTCCGTTAAATCACCAGCGTCAGGAAATTTATGATTTAATGTATTGATGATATCAACCACTTTGTTGTTACCGTCGATAAGTTGCATTATTTCTCCCGCACTGCCGTTAAGCTTAACCATACCCTCCGGATATAATAATACGTAGCATTCTTGTACTTGCTCCCATTGTAGTCGGAACATGGGGTTTACCTTTGGCTGCAGAGACGGATTTATCATTTAAGGATCCTCTTATGGTAAATTGGTTCAGCTATCAAGCCTTTATAAGGCGGGCGGTCCTGTTGATAAGCTAAGGTCATAGCGTCGAGCATGCTCCATAAAATATCCAGTTTAAATTGTAGAATATTTAATGCGCGGTCTTGTTCATCGCGTGTTACAAAATGGTCTAGGGTTACTCTCAGGCCATGACTAACATCGCGTCTTGCTTGTGACAATCGCATCTGAAAATATTGCAATCCATGTGGCTCAATCCAAGGATAGTTTTGTGGCCAACTTTCTAATCTGCTCTTATGTATTTTTGGCGCAAACATTTCTGTCAGTGAAGAACAAGCGGCCTCCTGCCATGTGGCGTTGCGAGCGAAGTTCACATAGGCATCAACAGCGAAGCGCACGCCCGGTAAAACGAATTTCTCGTCGAGTATGTCTTGTCTATCTAATCCTACGGATTCACCTAATTGTAACCAAGCTTCAATACCGCCTAAGGTTTTATCTTCCTCATCACCATCGTGATCTATTATTCGTTGGATCCATAAACGACGGGTTTCTACATCACGGCAATTGGCTAAAATGGCAGCATCTTTGACAGGAATACTGGCTTGGTAGTAAAAACGGTTTGCTACCCAACCTTGAATTTGTTCGCGAGTACACTCGCCTTTATGCATGGCAATATGGAATGGATGATAAATATGATAAAGCTCGCCTTTACCGCGAAGCTGTTCTTCAAATTGCGCTATGGTCAACGGTTGTTTCATAAGTAAAGTACCTCTGAGTATTTTAGGTTACGTACCCAACACACATTCTTTTTTATTTTTAGCGATGACAACGATGATGCAGTATTAACCGACTGTTTTGGTAATACCAGCTCATTGAGAAGCTTGTCGTCTGAATTATTCGCTCGGTTGACTAATCAAACCCGATTATATTGTTACTTCCATGCCATCAACGGCTATTTCAACATCATTGTCTAATACAAATTGATGTTGCGGTGATTCTTCGTTGAGGATCGGATTTGTGTTGTTGATATGGATTAAAATTTTGCGTTCAATATCAAATTTATTGAGTAATGCGACAGTGCCAAAGTCTCCGTTCACCGGCATATGTCCCATTTGAGAGCCAAGTTTAGTGCCCACGCCTTGAGCAATCATTTCATCGTCAAGCCACAGTGTACCGTCAATTAATACGCAGCTTGCATTGGCTAATATTTTCTCTACTTCTGGTGTGCTTTCGACTATCCCGGGCAAATAGAAAAGGTATTTGCCGCTGGTTGTATCTACAATCTTGAGTCCAATGTTGTTACCTGCAACCACTTTATCTCGGTACTTAGAGTAAGGCGGCGCATTTGACTCAATAGTCACTGGGATGAACTCAATATCTGCTACACCGTCGACATTAAACGCATCTGTTTGCTCATACCCGATAGGTTTAAATGTGAGACCACCATGCCAATGTTGAAGCATAGTAAACAGCGGATATGCCGAGGTTAAATCCTCGTATACAACCTCAGAACAATAAACGTCTAGTGGCAGGCCTTCTCGTAATGTTATTAAACCGGTGGTGTGGTCAATTTGGCTATCGGTTAGAATGGCGCCGCGAATATTAGTGCCGCGTGCACCTTGCGCAGGCCATAACTGTGGAGATTGGTTTATTTGTTGACGAATGTCAGGTGAAGCATTAATCAGCGCCCAATTTTTACCGTCTGGGCTGACAGCAATAGATGATTGTGTCCGGGGTGTCGCTTTGATTGTTCCTGCTCGCAATCCTTTACAATTTGAGCAGTGACAGTTCCACTGCGGAAATCCACCACCAGCGGCTGATCCTAAAATTAAAATCTGCATAATTTCCCTGCATAAAATAAAAAACCCCCGGTATGTCGTTACCGAAGGTCGCATTATTTTTCAAAATATATTATCTATTGCTGATATACATTGTAACTTCAAAACCTAAACGCATTTCTTCAAACTTTGGCTTAGTCCACATAATTATTCCTCTTTTAGTGTAATTAACTCGAAATCTTACCTTAATTCAGGCGGAAATCGATAGAAATCATACTTTAGATTGAATATCGTTAGTATATAGGAGGAATTTGTGAATGCTGAGTCGGCAATTGTTCATAAAAATCGATAGTAGCTGCAATTAACGCATCAATAATTAAGGGCTCATTAGCCAGATGTCCGGCCTTATCAATCACGTTTAATTTAGCTTGTGGGCAATGGTGTGATAATAGCCATGCTTGTTCTACCGGACACACAAAATCATAACGCCCATGTATAATTTGCATCGAAATATCACGCACTTTATCAATTTGCTTTAAAATAGGACTTTGGCTAATAAAACAATTATTTACTGAGTAATGAATTTGTATTATTGCTGGGTTTTTATTTATCGTAGAACCTTCACCGGGAGGTTGGTATGGCTGAATATTTAATATTGCTGATTCCCACTGCTGTAGTTTAAAAAATGTATCCCGACTTATTTCTTCATCGCTATTAATCAACTGTTGGTAAATGCTTTGCAGTGGTTTTTGTTGCAGCTCAACGGGCAAGCTCTCAACTAAATTATGCCATGCTTGTGGTAATAGTTGAGCCGCGCCGCTGCTGCTATATGCCCAGTCAATGTCTTGCGGGCGGCCGAGAAAAACGCCCCGCAGGATCATGCCTAAGACTCGTTCAGGGTAGTTCTGCGCATAAAGCAAGCCTAAAGTCGCGCCCCACGAGCCGCCAAAGATTAACCATTGGCTAATCCCAAGATGCTCACGAATAGCATCCACATCTTCAACTAATGCCGCGGTGTTATTGTCGCTTAATTCGCCCTGTGGTTTGGAACGGCCACAGCCCCGTTGATCGAATAAAATAATATGATAAATAGCGGGATCAAAGTAACAGCGATGTTGTTCATTGCAGCCGGCGCCGGGTCCACCATGCAAAAAGACAACAGGAATGCCGTTTTTGTTGCCGCACTGCTCAATGTATATTTGATGAACAGAACCCCGATTAAGGTGCTGTTGATCAAATGGCTCAATTTTGGGATAGAGTGAATGCAAAAATATACGCCTATTAATAAATTTATGGGTAAAACGATACTGTTATACCCTCATAGTAATACTATACGAGGGTACTATCCATAGAGCTGTAATTTTCGTTGTGTATAGACTTTTAAAATGATTACTCAGGTATTGAATTATAAGATGCTCGTCAACACACACCTAAAGTTGCTTTTGTATCATCAACTCAAAATTATATTACGTCAGTGCTAAATCAGTATCGTTACGTGATATTGATTTACATCAGCGCACTCTATCAATGGTGAAATTATACCATGCCATGATCGCTGCCGCAGCCGCAAGTGCGCTTTATTAGTAGAGTGCGTTCTGCGCATACCCGCCGACTCCTTCTCATAAAAAAGATAAAATTCGAGGTGTGAAACATTTGTATCAAAACCGCAGCAAAACCAAAATTAAAACACACCATTGCGAAAAAATATCAACAAAAGCACATCAATAAAACCACTCTACAGGCATAATTCTCAAATTACTAAAAAAACTTATCCATTTGTATAATATGGTTTATTTTATCTTTTTCAGCATACTTTAGATTTGGCACGATACATGATTTACTCATTTGGCATGATACATGCTGTAGTAAGTTTGGCATGATACATGACTTACTCGATTTAGCATGATACATGCCGGAATATTTTAAGGACGATGCACCAATATGTAAACAGTTACTCGCCAACAAACTGGACGGCTAGCAATTAGATGACGGAACTCTATATAAGATACATCTGACTAAAATTAATAATATAAATTCATTTGGGGAAATAATATGAGTAATAAAATAATAAAAACACTAAGCGCTGCAGTCCTGCTGTCTAGCGTGGCAGGTGCAGTAAACGCTGACGTCGTTATCGCCGAAACAGAATCAACAAAAATAAGTATGTTCGGTATTCTAGATGTTGGCTTGCTTTACCAGTCTAATCCATCAGCTGAAGGTGAAGAAAATGTTTCTATGGAAACTAGTGGCTTGCGTCAAACCGTATTTGGCTTTAAAGGAATGCGTGAGTTGGACGGTTCTACAAGCATCTTCTTCAACCTGGAAGCACACTTCGATTTAGATTCAGGTATGTTCCACGGCACAGGCGATGCTAGTGGCGAAGCCGATGATGGCTCAGGCAGAGTGCTTTTCCGTCGCCAAGCAAATATTGGTCTTACTGGGGATTGGGGTACAGTAATCGCTGGTCGTCAATACGGTCCTGCTCTACTTGCTCACCTGGGTACAGAGCCTCGTATTTTTAAAGAGCAATTCTCTAATTTATACTCGTGGGCTTATAGCCAACTATTTACAACTATAAACGATGATGGCACTGATGCAGGTCGTAACACAAACAATGACGTGGGTATCTTCTTTAAGAACGCCATTCAATATCGTAACAGCATCAACGGCCTTGATTTTGGTGTAATGTACTCATTTGGCGGCCAAGAAGGTTCCAGTAAAAATGGCGACGTAATTGCTCTTGGTGCGGCATACGGAACTGGTCCAGTAACACTTTCTGGTTCATACCAAGTTATGAGTGACCAAAATACAGGTCAAGATGTTGTAGAAAGTATGGGTTTTGGTGCAGCTTACAAAATTGGCAATGTAAACTTGAAAGTTAACTTCTTGAATACAGAAAACAATGACTCACTTGGCACCCAAGTCCTTGACGTAGATTCTCTAGGCTATGGTCTTGATTACAAATGGAGCGACAAAAACTCTATGACAGTTGCTTACTACATCAACGAAGATAATACGCCTGTTGAAGAAGCAAAAACTAAATCGTTTGTAATCAGTAATGAATACACTATGGGTGACTCAACCACTCTATATACCGCAATGGCTTACGTAGATTCTGATGAAATGGGTACTCTTTCACAGTACGCAACTTCTATTGTTGCTGCTCCAGCTCCAGCGGGTGAAAAAACGACACT
>Ga0307966_1002481_pt1 | contig 14005 bp, 12 predicted proteins | sample OrgLakmetagen646_FD_203141 | JGI IMG/M metagenome (GOLD analysis project Ga0307966, IMG submission 203141) | Saline water microbial communities from Organic Lake, Antarctica - #646 | ecosystem: Environmental > Aquatic > Non-marine Saline and Alkaline > Saline | place: Antarctica: Organic Lake... | reverse complement strand
AACGCTAATACTATTAGTGGATACACGTATGTATATAATCTTTTCATTTAGAGAACCTCAAGGAGAAGTTTAGTTAGTATTTGATTGCGGCGAGCGTATATGCGACTTCACTTACCGAACATAAATGCAGGCTTTGGAATAAAATATCAGAATGCAGTTGAACACACTAAAATTCATCTCTGATCTTTTTACCAGAACGGTAAGTCTCTGATTTATCACAGTCTATTTAATCACTCGCAACAAGGTTAACAAATAGCTGTGAATAATCATAGCCATTATCCTTTATATGCATGAAATTCTAATAAAAAGTATCATTGACGCTAAACTTTATTATTTACCGGTTCTAATCCTTAAAAATTGTTTGCGGACATTTCAGGCTGATTAGCTTAAACAGGTCTGCCCGATTTTGGCAGCCACTGAGTTCAGGGCTTCATATTTATTGAGTTTCCAGCCATGCATTCCTGCGGTCTGTAGCGTCGGATTCTGAGTCAGAGTTGATTTCTGTGGAAACTGAGGGGTCCGCAATAAGTTTGGCATGTACTGTTTTCTCTTCTCCCATGCGCTCAAACATGATCTCTACCTGGTCTCCCGGTTCGTAGCCGGCCATCAGGTCGTCAATGCTGCCTGCATCCTGCAGTGAGTGCTCACCGATCGACAGAATTTCATCACCTTGTTCAATTTCCGCCTTGTAAAGGGGAGATCCTACAATTGCGTTCGATTGCAGGATACCGCGGCTATTTTCAATCTCAACCGGAGTGCCAAGTGTGGCACGAGCGGGATTCGCCTGCCGGAATGTGACGCCAACGCCCTCCAAAAGCCGTTCATAATCCGGCATCTGGCTGTCGTAGATATAGCGGCTGAAAAAGGTGTCCGCAAACTCTTCACCGGCGTAATCAGCCAGTGCCGCTTGTATATCTCGAATCGCGTATGGAATCTCTGGTTTCCCATATCGCTGCCACACCTGTTTCATAAAGTCATCCAGATTTCTGCCGTTATCCAAATCTCTGAGACTCAGATCCAGAGCAAGGCCAAGCACACTACCATAGGTGTAGTATGATATAAACGTGTTGTCGCGATTGACCGGATCCACCGAGCGTGCGGCATCTACAAATGGCGCCTGATAGCTCATCTCAATAGGATTATAATATTCCCTGCCAGGTGAATTGATGACGTAATTGAGCCCGCCGGCCAGACCTTCAACATACTGCTCAGGAGTTTGAATGCCGGCACGAGCTAATATCAAACCGGTGTAGTAACTTGTAAATCCTTCAGCAAACCAGAGTTCGCCGCTCATATTGACCTCCTCAAAATCAAACGGCTCGAGTGAGGCGGGCCTGATGCGCTCCACATTCCAAATATGAATAAACTCATGTGAGACTGTACTAATGCTGGTATTGCCCAGCGGACTGTCGTGTGGTTTCGAATTAGTTACAACGGTTGAATTACGATGCTCCATCCCGTCACCGCTGGCGTTCGGCATGAAACAGTTAAGAAATGTATACTCGCCATAATCGAATGAAGGAAGCTCACCAAACAGCTCTTCTTGGCTTTTCACAATTGCTATCACTTTCCCGAAGTATTCATCTACTTCATCGTCAGTGGCTCCCGTATGGAGCGCCATGCGAATATTCTGCCCGCTTACCGTCTCTTCCCGAAGAAAAAAGTCGGCAATTTCCACCGGACTGTCTAAAAAGTAGGCGAGGTCAGGCGCATGGTATGTGTTTTCTTCAAGATGCTGCAGCTGAGTAGCTACTTTCCAATTCAGATCATCCCGGGTTTGAAACGTAATCTCGATCGGCCTGTGCTCGTAGTTTCGGGCCCATGCGAATGTTGCCGGCATATTGAGGTGGGCGTGGGTTTCGTCAACCTGGGAGTACGTACCATCACCGCGGTTGGCAAACAGCGTGTATCGAAATGTAACGGTGCCATCATGGCCGCTCACATTCCACTGATGCGGATTGGGCCGCGTGATGTCCAGCTCATTGCCATCTGCGTCTACAGCCGATACCGAATAGACATTCTTGGCAAATTCATGAAGCGCATACCTGCCCGGGGAGGTCCTGCTCATCCGAACTTCGAGAACTTTATCTTCGAGGTTTGTATAGTGTATTACAATCTCAGCTTCATGGTGCACCGCATTATCAAAGGAGATCTCATACTGCGTGATCGTTTGCGAAAAGGAGAGCGATGAGGTGAGGAAGGCGAACAGCGTCAGCGTCAGAATTTTCTTCATATCAAATAAAAGGGAATGGATTGAATTTTTATCAATATGAACAGGTTCAGCGCGAAGTGCAAGAATATGCTACCAATTTAGCCTTCTAACTGCCCCCTTCATTTTATCTATTGATCAACAACTCCATATCTTTTCAATATCTCCATCACATCATCCAGGGGTAAAGCGTCCATCGAACTTCCATCGTGGCCGGTCATCGTTTCGGCCATAAACAGAGAGTTCAGAATAGCCTCTTCTGTCGCTTCAACAGTAGCCAGAAAAAGCGGACTCATCGCGGAGTTGGCAAGCTCAGACCGTTCAATTATATCGTCGTCCGAATCGATGTCCCGCAGGACATCCTCATGAGTGGAAAAAGCGATCACGTAATCACCACTACCATTTGAGGCAAACCCTCCGGTGCGAGCCACGCCCAACATCGCACGTTTTGCGAGCCGTTCCAGATTTCGGGACGTTAGCGGAGCGTCTGTTGCTACCACAATCATAATTGACCCGTCGACATCATAATCATACCCATCATCCGGCGATGACGTTGATTCTCCGGTTCCAAATAACTTTTGATCAAATTGACCATGAAATCCATTATTCATTTTGGCTCCCAAACTTACCTCGTAGGGCACGTCACCCGACATATAGTGATTCCCCAGCTCTTCCCCTACCGGTGCACCGTCAACCGTGAGAATACCGCCAAAATTCGACTGCACCAGCACACCAACCGTATACCCCCCGCGGTTTACAGGAAGCCGGCGTGATGACGTACCGATACCGGCTTTAAAGCCCAATGCACGGGTGCCTGTTCCCGCGCCCACACTCCCTTCCGCAACCGGACCGCTCATTGCTGCATCAATTGCACTGTACACATCCTCACTCGTTACGACCCGCGCTCGGATGTTATTCAAGTATCCATCATTTGTCTCGCCCACCACGGGGTTGACCGATCGCACATTTTCGTTGCCCTCCAAATTGAGCACGTAATCTGCAACTCCATGCGCAACGTTAAATATGCTCAGGGTGTTCGTCAGAGCCAGTGGGGTTTCCAGCTCACCCAGCTCTCGCACCTGTGTGAACCCCAGCGCCTTACCAAACCCGTTGCCAACATACACAGCTGCCGGCACCCGCTCCCGATACAAATTTCCACCGTGTGGCAAAATTGCGGTAATGCCGGTTCGTGTACTTTCACCTTCATTCATTGTGTGATGCCCAACCCTCACGCCGTCCACATCCGTGATGGCGTTCAGCGGTCCCGGCGTCAAAATACCGGGTGAGAGTCCCAGTTCCCGGACCCGCTGCCGATCCTGCGAATACAGTATATCCGCAATTGAAAGTACCATCAGAGCAGCGAGCAGAATATGAGTCAGTTTTTTCATAGAAGATTTGATTGAGAGTCATTAGCTATGAAGATTGTATGAGATGTATCGCAATAATGAAAGTTAATCCGAAATTACCTGTTTACAGCCGGTCATTTTAAATACGGGATACTTTTCAAATCAATATTGGAAGTAGAGGATCAAATTATCATATTCTTGCACAGCATTACTGAAACTCACTCAAACTGAACTGTTAAAAGACGATGGATCCAAAAAAACAAAAACCGGGAACCGCATCTGTATGGGCTGGTGAATCAGAACTTTTTTATGAAGGAAGCTCAACCGTACCCATAATCAACACCGTAACCTATGCCTATAAAGATTTAGATGAATGGTATGATGTGGCCCGGGGTGAAAAAAAAGGGCACATCTACAGCAGAAATACGAACCCAACGGTTGCCGTTCTGGAAGAGAAAATAAGACACCTTGAGCAGGCCGAGGCAGCAACGTCATTCTCAACCGGCATGGCTGGTATCAGCAATACCCTGTTTGCACTGCTTGAGCCGGGTGACAGGGTAGTATCCATCAAAGATAGTTATGGCGGTACAAGCAAGATGTTTCTGGAATTTTTGCCGCGGCTCAATATCGAGGTGGAGCTTTGCGAAACTGAAAATCACGAGCAGATTGAGCAGGAAATTGCAAATGGGTGCAAGATGGTTTACCTCGAATCGCCCACAAATCCCACGCTAAAAATCATTGACCTGAAGCGAATCGCAGCCGCTGGAAAAAAAGCGGGTGCTATCGTCGTTGCCGACAACACGTTTGGGTCTCCCATCAACCAGAATCCGTTAACGCTTGGCGTTGATCTGGTTATCCACAGCGCTACCAAATTTCTGGGCGGCCACTCCGACACGCTCTGCGGACTTGTGTGCGGCAAAAAAGAGCTGGTTCAAAAAATCTTTGATTATCGCGAGATTACCGGTGCAACACTTCATGCGGAAACAGCTTATAACGTCATCCGGAGCATGAAAACGCTGGAGCTTCGCGTGCTTAGGCAGAATGAGAACGCACTGGCTATCGCCAAGTATTTAGACCAGCATCCAAAAGTTTCGCAGGTGTACTACCCCGGACTTGAGAATCATCCCGGACATGACATTGCCAAAAAGCAGATGCGCGGATTCGGCGGTGTTCTCAGTTTTGAACTGGCGGGAGGCTACGATGACGTAAAGACACTGCTGCACAACCTGAAGTTTGTCCATCTTGCGGCGAGCCTCGGATCCGTGACTACGCTTGCGGGTCCGCCCAGAACCACAAGCCACGTTGAGCTGTCTGAGGCGCAACGCAAACAGCTGGGAATATCAGAAAGCCTGATAAGGTATTCTGTCGGGATTGAGAACAAGGAAGATCTGCTGGATGACCTGGAACAAGCCCTCGATTTGATTTAAGCTCCCCATCACCCCAACTCCTGTTACAAACAGATGCCTAATTCAATAGTTGATACTTCCTTTACGACGCGAACACTTCAGGAACTCGTTCAGATAAATTCAGTGAACCCCGGGCTTGATCCTGATGGACCAGGAGAGGGAGAGATTGGCTCTTTCATTCAGGATACACTGAGTGATCTATCAGTACAGTGTGAAACTGACACGCTCTCACCCGGACGCGTGAATGTTACGGCCAGGCTAAAAGGATCCGACGGAGTGCCCACGCTGATGCTAAACGCACACACCGATACGGTTGGCGTTACCGGAATGGAAGACCCGTTTTCCGGACGGATTGATGGAAACCGTTTATACGGCAGAGGGTCCTATGACATGAAAGGGAGCATCGCTGCCATCCTCGGTGTGGCCAAAGCGCTGAAAGAGAATGATATTCAGCTGAAAGGCGACCTGATCTTGTCATTTGTAGCCGATGAGGAATACGAAAGTATCGGTGCTCAGGCGCTCGTAAAAAATCTGACGGCCGATGCTGCTGTCGTAACCGAGCCCACGGATCTGAACCTCTGTCTCGCTCACCGTGGATTTGGCATTTTCAAAATTACCACGGAGGGAAAAACGGCACATGGCGGCCGCCATGAGCAGGGGATCGATGCCAACATACACATGGGGCTGATTCTTGCTGAATTGAATAAACTGTCTCAGCGCTTGCCGGAGGAGAACACCCATCCATTGTGCGGGCAGGCATCGCTGCATGTCCCTTTGATTTCCGGCGGAAGGAGTCTGTTTGTCTACTCCAACAGCTGCACAATTCATGCGGAGCGGCGGACCATCCCCGGCGAAACGCAGGACAAGGTCACAGAAGAGTTTCACGACATTATAGATCAGATCAGCAAACACAACCCGAAGTTTCGGGCAACACTTGAACCGGAGATCTGGCGCAGCCCTTATGAAATAGACGCCTCCTCAGCCATCGTATCAGCTACTGAACAGGCGGCAACAAAATCCCTCGGAAATGCACCCGGGACCATTGGCCATACATGGTGGGAAGATTCCGCAATATTTGGCGACGCCGGAATTGAAACGGTCATTCTCGGCCCGGCGGGAGGCGGCATTCATGAAGATGTGGAGTGGGTGGAGCTGGATTCGTTAGAGAAGCTGGCAGATATTCTATACCGAACGGCCATTGATTATTGCGGTGTTGAAGATCCGGTCTGATTTAATTCAAACCGGTACTCTAAACTCAGTCAACTTTTCATAGCATCTTTTGGAGCTCAGCTGCCCTGACTTTTCTTCTGGTTCTGTATGAAACAGGTTTCACCCTGACAACACTCTTCCACATTGATACCGCAAGCTGCGCACTGTCCGTGACCATGAACCCACACTAAAGGAGCCAACTGCCCGCAATAAAGGCAGCGGCGCTTTTCTGTGGTTTGATTTCTGTTTGATGGATTATCCATTCCCTTCTGTGAGTTCCTGGTAGGCTACATCAAGATTTCTTGGAAGGGAAAGGAAGTTGCTCGGGCTGATGAAATCCGGGAATTCCTCAAACGATTCGGCACTTGTGATCTCCTCACGACTTCTGCCCGCATCAATCCCGGCCTGCGTATGCTCCAGAAGCTTGGTGAGAAAGTCGCGCTTGCGAAGAAGGTCGTCCGCCGTTCCTGTCACACCAAACTCAGGATTTCCGTGACCAAAAATAAACTGTGTGTCGGACTCAGCCTCATCAACCACAGTTTCTAAAACCGTAATCCAGTTCTGGATGGACGCCCCGCTTCCGCGATCGATAAACGGATAGAGGCGATTGAACATCAAATCTCCCATGTGAGCCACATTTGCCTCACGAAACCACGTCACAGAGTCACCGGAGGTGTGTGCGCGTCCGTAATATTTGATATGAACCATTTCGTTACCGAGATCCAGTTCATGTTGTTCTGAAAATATCTCCTCAGCGGCAACTACTGAATCCGCATCATCAGCTGACTGACGCTGGAGCACGGGAACCCGCTCATGGGCAATAATCCTATATCCTGACTCCCGAAAGGCGCCATTGCCACCCGTGTGATCGCCGTGGTGGTGCGTATTGATCAACACTGTTTCTGTACCGCCGCCAAATGAATCGATGCCACCAATAAAATCAGCCGCCGTATCAGGGTATTGCGAATCGATAGCCAGCGTCACATCATCAGATACAAACCAGCCGATAGTACCGCCACGCATAGAAAATATTCCGGTTCCGTTCCGAAGTTCGGTAAAGGGTGAGTTTTGAAAAAACTTCATTCGCGGCAACAATGCCGACCCTGCCGACAGCAGTGCAACGTTTTTTAGAAAATCGATTCGTTTCATAAGATGGGGTTATAATTTGGATTAATATTTAGATAAAGACCTGACAGCGTACGAACCACGGTGAGTTCCTCTCAGCGTCGAAACAAAACTTTTAACCTGGTACTGCACAACCACATTCAGTCTTCTAACAAATTTGTTAGAAGGTTTTGACAACAACATGCCTTGCCATCACTCAAGTTCATGATCATCCCTGATCAACAGCAGGATCGCTGCATGGGGGACAATCAGAAATTTTTCGTTTTCAAATTCAATCTCGTGGGCACGGCTCTTCAGAAAAATTGCCAGATCACCTACTCCCGCCTGCATGCCCATATACTTAGGCTGAGAGGCATTTTCTTTCCAGGGCTCATCAATATCCTGACTGGGAATCGGGTATCCCGGTCCAGTTTTAATAATATAGCCGCTATGGATCTCCTCTTTCTCTTTCACAGTGGCAGGAAGTACAAGGCCGCTTTTCATATGGGTTTCCATCTCTCGCGGCTTTATAAGAACACGGTCACCAATTATAATGAACTTATCTACAGAATTTAGATATTCCTGAATCATGTATACGTGTCATTTATATTAAGCAATTCTGAATGAACCCGAAAGATAGTGACTTATATGCATAATTTTAACCTTAAACTATCTCTCTTCCGTTCAGAAAACCTATATCAATATAAACCCAATTCGATGAACCCCAAGAACTACCCGCCCATTTCCTCTCCTGAAGAGATACCGGGACGCTTTGCTGATGCCTGGAATGAGCGTGATCCGTATAAACTTGCTGCCCTGTTTGATGCAGATGCTGAATTTGGTTGGCATCTGGTGGCATAACCGTGAAGACATCTACATTGTCAATGATGGAGAGATCGAGGCGGTGGACTATCGGGATTAGGCAAACTAAACCTAACAGCACCAACCGGATCTGTCAGCGTTGAATTGATTATCCCGTCTGATGAGTGCCTCTGCCATGACGGGTAGGTAAGGACCATTTAAAGCCTTCGAGACCCGTCGGACCGCAACTGCAGCGTTCAGACGGGGGGCATAGCTGGATAAAGCCATCAGTCCGCGTAGTCAGCGTGCTGAATTGGGTGTAGACTCGACAGCCACAAAAGACCACAATGTGATCCCGTTGGAGCAATCGGTGGTCGTGGAGTATTCATTGGTTAAAGACTAAGAGTACCTCAACTCCCAAGAATCTGGATGTTAATTAATGGATGAAAGCCTTCGACACCCGTCAGGCCGCAAATGCAGCGTGCAGACGGGGGGTTATAGCTCTATATAACTTGTCATCCTGAAACGGCGGCATGCAGACGGGTATTCTAAAAGATCTCCTGAACCACATCTTCATTTAACGATCGAATTGAAAATTTCTCAAACTCTTTTCCGTCCTCTGGGAGATTTAGAGATCTGCGGCCAAGCTGAAGACTGCATAAATTGCCGGATCGTTCACCTGTATAATCACGATAGGAAGAATATGGCCAGCCAAACAGTGAACTACTCAACTTTGCTTTTAGCGGGTTCTGGTGGATATATAGAAAGCAAGTCAAAGGATATTGTTCATCTCGGCTACCCGACTTATTTAGACATTTAGATTTTGTCCGGCTCCTGATAAGTGACCCGCTTCTCCCATAGGATTTATTAATGGCCTGAGTATAGGAACTCAACAAAATGGCAATTTCTCTATTCAGAGGCTGAATATTTGGTTTTGTTCTCGATTCAGAAAGATCATCATCGTATTCATCAGGCACATAAATCATCCAGTGAAAGTGGTTTGGCATCAAGCAGTAAGCGAGAACGTTACAGTGCTTTAGCAAATGCCTTTCCATTTTTTGCAAAAAAAACTGATAATTATCAGAGCAGAAAAAGATGCGCTCCCTGTTATTTCCCTGATTGTAGATGTGATATAACCTATCTCCGACGAACTCCATAATTGTGATTCCTCTTGAATTTAATTTAACAGTCAAAACTCCCTCTCACATCAATTAATATATAATTTCATTGAATTGCACATCGCAGATGAGATTATTGCATCCAGTCCCCGACTGATGGCTGCCTCTGCCATCTGACTGGTAGGTTAAGGACCACTTAAAGCCTTCGAGACCCGTCGGACCGCAACTGCAGCGTTCAGACGGGGGGGCATAGCTGGATAAAGCCATCAGTTCGCGTAGTCGGCGTGCTGAATTGGGTGTAGACTCGACAGCCGCAAATGGCCACAAAGTGATCCCGTCGGGGCAATCGGTGGTCGTGGAGTGTTCATTTGTTAAAGACTAAGAGTACCTCAGCTTCCAAGAACCTGGATGTTAATTAATGGATGAAAGCCTTCGAGACCCGTCGGACCGCAACTGCAGCGTTCAGACGGGGGGGATATAGCTTGAGATAACCCGTCAGACCGCAAATGCAGCGTGCCGACGGGTGTCCTAGCTCGATGAACCTGCCAGGGCGGTGAATCGAGGATGCTGATGTTTGTAAAAGGACACGTCGGGTTGTATTATCTGTCATATCTTTTGAACACATACCAGATCTAATGAACTCACTTCCACTCCGTTCTTTTTTACTTCTCATTACGCTATCACTTTTTTCTCTTTCTCTTCCACACATACTTCACGCCCAGATCGACCGAGAATCGGGCAACCTTATTTCTACACGATCCGAAGTTATTGCTGAACGCGGCATGGTCGCTACCAGTCAGCCTCTTGCCACTCAGGTAGGCCTCAATATCTTGCGGAACGGCGGCAACGCCATTGATGCGGCCATCGGCGCAAATGCCGCAATGGGGCTCATGGAGCCAACCGGCAACGGCATCGGCGGAGATCTCTTTGCCATCATCTGGCACGAAGAAAGCGGGCAGCTCTACGCTTTGAATACCAGCGGCCGTTCACCCATGGGCCTCTCATATGACCGCCTCGTGACTATATTGGATGACATGGGCAGCAATGATATACCGGCGTATGACCTGCTGTCTGTATCCGTACCCGGTGCAGTAGATGGTTGGTTTGAGATGCATGACCGATTCGGCTCCACATCGATGGATGACATCCTTTCAGAACCGATATGGTACGCTGAAAATGGGTTTCCGGTCAGTGAAGCCATCTCAGCTTCCTGGCGGCGAAGTGCCTCTTTTTTAAGTGGTCAGCCCGGTGCATTTGAAGAGACTTTTACAATCGACGGACGCGGACCTGAAAAAGGTGAGATCTTCAACAATCCGGATCTCGGCAATACATTTCGTCTGCTTGCTGAAGAGGGAAGGGATGCATTTTACAGAGGTGAGATTTCGGAGAAAATTGACGAATGGATGAAGGAGAACGACGGCTACCTTCGATACGAGGATTTTGATAATCACCATTCTGACTGGGTCGACCCCTTAACAACTAACTACCGCGGGTATGATGTGTACCAGGTGGGCGGTAATGTTCAGGGAACTGCCGTACTGCAAATGCTAAACATTCTGGAGGGATTTGATCTTTCAGAAACCGGATTTGGGACCGCGGAAACGCTGCACCTGATGATCGAAGCCAAGAAACTGGCATTTGAAGATCGTGCAAAACACTACGCCGACCCTGACTTCCATGACGTTCCCTACGATGTACTGCTATCTAAAGAGTACGCTGCGGAACGGCGAGAGCTTATTGGAGACATTGCCCTTGAAGACCTGACTACCGGCGTAGATGTTCTTGAAGATGGCGACACAATTTACCTGAGTACAGCTGATTCCGAGGGCAATATGGTATCGCTGATTCAAAGCAACTTTCGTGGCATGGGTACAGGGTTTGTGGTACCGGGTACGGGATTCAGCTTTCAAAACCGTGGTGAACTGTTCTCGCTTGACCCCAATCACCCCAACGTCTATGAGCCTGGCAAGCGACCGTTTCACACAATTATCCCGGGGTTTGTCATGAAAGACGGCACGCCGTTCATAAGTTTCGGGAATATGGGCGGTGCCTACCAGCCAATCGGCCACGTGAGTATTTTGACAAATGTGATCGATTTTGGTATGAATCTGCAGCAGGCTGGTGATGCCTTTCGCTGGGAACACTCCGGGTCAACACAGCCCACGGATGATCTGTCCGAGAATCTTACCGATGGAGGCCAGGTGGCTATCGAATCTTCCGTTAATTACCAGGTGGTTCGCGATCTTGAAGCCCGAGGACATAATGTACAGATCGGCGACAGCTTCTTTGGTCGCTTCCAGGCTATCATGCGCGACCTTGAGACGGGTGTTTACTATGGTGCGTCGGAGTCGAGAGTTGATGGTCAGGCGGCCGGGTACTAATTTAACGCCTTCTTCGTCGGTCGATTGGTTATATCGTCTGGCGAGTCCCTTGAATTAATAACTAACTTCGTATACTCGACAGCAGGAAAAGACAATCAGCGGTCGAGAATATTCAAATAATTCCACTATTCATCACCCAAACTAAGCACTAATGAGATTACGCATAATCATTATAGTACTGCTCTTTTCACTCATACTATTATCCTGCAGCCAGTCTCCGGAAACAGATTCACGCACTGAATTTGAGGATCTGCCGGTTGCGCAGCTCGAATTAATTTCAGATTTCGACCAATCCGGTGAGTATTTCTTCCAGCACCTCAATTATAGTTCCATAGCTCTGCCGAACGGAGATATTATACTTAATGACCGGGCGGGCAGTTTTATCATAAGGGTCAACCCGCAGGGTGAACTTATTGATTTAGTAGCCCGGCAGGGAAACGGACCGGGCGAGATACAGGATCCACTCTCTATTCAGATGGTTGATGATTCTACGTTACTGATTGTAGATCAACGCAGGCAGAAGATCATCCGAAAAACACTCGATTCATCAGCAATTGAAGAATTTACTCTGCCAAGAACAGAAACTTCAAGAGTAAATGAAGCCTATGCAACTGAAGAACCGGACATTATCAACGTAAACTGGTGGAATTTTTCTGCCCTGACCCAGTTTGATGCAGAATCGAAAAGCAGAATTTCAAGTTACAACCTTGTTTCTGAAGCAACGATTAAAGACCTCGAATATCCGGGGGATACACATGCGCTCTTATTAAGCGACAGTGGCCAGCCAAGAGGATCAACGAAAGTTCCATTTTCAGCGGAACTACTGTATGATTATTCTCAGGATAAGACCGAACTCTACGCATTTTGGCCCGAAGATTCTCAAATAACTGTATTTGACCCCATCGAACTTGACACACTCAGGACAATCCCTGTTAATCTGATTTCCGAATCACTATCCTCAACAGAACGCGATTCACTTGAAGGGGAATACCAAAAAGCGCAATGGGAAACGGTAAAAGAGCTGTTGCCCGAACAAAAAGTGCCGGCGGATAAAATGATTATCGATTCACAAAATCGTATCTGGCTAAAACTGACAGTTCAATCCGACAGCCAGGAGTGGATTGTTTCAGATCAAAATGGAACGCCCGAATTCAGAGCCCAATTCCCGAAAGAGGGTATTGTGACCCATATTTCTGAGCAGCATATTGGATTCCGTGCTGATGATCACCTTTTTTCGCTCTATGAGCTTGGTGAGTGAAGATTGAGATAAATTCTCCCCTCACAACCCGTCAGCCCGCAAATGCAGCGTGCAGACGGGGGATGAGGTTTCCCACACTCAACAGTCGAAATAAGCCACAAAGTGGCCTCTGCAGGAAAAGACAATCTGCAGTCGAGGGATTGCCTCAAACTGATACCTTTTATCAGGCAAATGGTTTTAGCCCTAAAACAATTGGCGGTCCAGGGTACCGAAATAATTGGTTGCAATAAAAAACCCGTCAGCCCGCAAATGCAGCGTGCAGACGGGGGGTGAGATTACGCATTCGACAGTCGGGTACTATTCGTCAAATATATTCCGGTACATGTCGCTTTCGGTCTCAAGCATGACAGCATCCAGGTACCGATAGGGTATGTTCAGCTCTTTGATTTTAGCATGATCGTCATCATCAAGTTCAACGTCGGCACTCGCCAGATTTTCGGCAATCCGACCGGGGTTGGTTGACTTGGGAATCACAATTGTATCTCGATCCACAGCCCACTTAATAAGTACCTGTGCCGGAGTTACGTCGTTTTTTTCAGCAATGGAATGGATCACCTTATTCTCAAGAAGCGCCGGTTCGTCATCCGACTTCATCGTATCAGGTCGGTCGCTGCTGCCGAGGGCGGAGTACGCAGTAATGAGCATATCGTTCTCTTTTCCATACGCAACCATCTCTTCCTGCTGCAGGTACGGATGCATTTCCACCTGATTCATCTCAGGAAAGTCATCCGTTTTCTACTTCAAGTCATCCAGCTTTTTGATGCTGATATTCGACACACCGGCATGGCGGACCAACCCCTGACTTTTCGCTTCAAGCGTCGCTTCCCAGGTTTCAATAACCGGAACATCATCAAGAGACAGGTAATCCTCATCACCCTGCGGAAATCCCTCAAGTCCTGGACGAAATGCGATGGGCCAGTGCATCAGATATAAATCAAGATAATCAGGCTGCAGATCAGACAGTGTCTTTTTAACCCAACTTGCCAACTTTAGCCAATATTTCAGATATTTTCGGGATTCAATGTGCGATTCAGTCATTTTGAGGTGGATTTGACCGTAAATAGTCCATTGTAGTGATGTACGGTTGTTGTTTTCTATTGCTCCCGTGCGTATCTTCAGGCCATGTATATACGACGTGTTAAAAAACAGCGAAGCAAAACCAGTAAGGTCTTT
>Ga0307966_1002476_pt1 | contig 14022 bp, 9 predicted proteins | sample OrgLakmetagen646_FD_203141 | JGI IMG/M metagenome (GOLD analysis project Ga0307966, IMG submission 203141) | Saline water microbial communities from Organic Lake, Antarctica - #646 | ecosystem: Environmental > Aquatic > Non-marine Saline and Alkaline > Saline | place: Antarctica: Organic Lake... | reverse complement strand
AACGTATATGAAGATAGCCGGGTGGAGCATGCGGCCGAGTGGGTGGACAGACGGAAAGGGGTATATCCGGGCTTTGAATTTGTCCGCGAACTGAAGAACGTGCTGGAACAGGATGAAGGCAGCGTGTTTATGTATCACCATTACGAGAAGACTACATTGAATGATGTGAAAAGCCGCCTTTTGGAATCAGAAGAGCCGGACCGTGAAGAACTGATCGCCTGGATTGCCACGCTGGTTACCGAAGGAGCACCGCGGTATTTAATTGATCAGCAACGACTGGTGCTGAAGTATTACTACTCGGTGCACATGGGCGGTTCCAACAGCATTAAAGATGTGCTTCCGGCGGTGCTGAATGAAAGTGAAGCACTCAAAAAAATCTATACTAAACCGTACTCCGGACTGAGCATGAACAACAAAGTGCTGTACCAAACCGATGAGGATGGAAAGGCCATCAATCCCTACAAATTACTGGACCCTGTAGGCTATGGTATCCCGGATGAAGCTGATGAAGTTGAGATCGAGTTGGAATCCGGAGAAACTATCACCGAAGGTGGAACGGCTATGATGGCTTGGGCTCGGATGCAGTTCGATGATGTACCGGAGACAGAACGGGAACAGGTGTTTGAAGCTTTGCTTCGATATTGCGAGTTGGATACCTTGGCGATGGTGATGATTTATCAGCATTGGAAATCATTACGTGAAAGTGGCTGATATTTTTACGATAATCGAATCAAGAACTTTTTAATGATAAATCATTTTTGATGCCTGAAACTGAACAGAATAAACAGGTTAAATCCAAAGTACGCGTTTCCGACCATGGAGAAGTCTTCACCAATGAGCGCGAAGTCAATGCCATGCTCGATTTGGTGAAGCAGGAAACCGAACGGATCGACTCCAGGTTTTTAGAACCGGCTTGTGGTACTGGTAACTTCTTGGTTGAAGTGCTTCGAAGAAAACTTGCCGTTGTTGAATCGCGATATAGAAAAAACCAGCTTGATTATGAACGGTATGCCATCATCGCTATATTCAGTATTTATGGAGTTGATCTGCTAAAGGATAATGTAGAAGAGTGCCGGGACAGACTGTATGGAATCTTCGCTGAACACTATCATGGAAATTTCCGATCAACGTATAAAGAGGAATGCCTGGCCAGTGCGAAGTATATTTTGAGTAAAAATATTATACATGGTGATGCTCTTACGTTAAATACGGTGGATAATGGTGATGAACCCATTGTTTTTGCTGAATGGTCTGCGGTAAATGGGAGTATGATTAAACGAAGAGATTTCAAACTCTCCTACTTGCTCTCCACCCATTCAAGTAATGAGATGAATCTTTTTTCTGATGAAGGAAGTGCTGCTTATATACCTCAACCAATTAAAGTATATCCTCTGACTCACTTCTTAAAACTCGGGGAACATGCTTGACCTAAAGGGAAAGATAAACTATAACCCTGATGTACTAAGTTGTCTCGCTAACCTGAGTAATGACGAAGTCTTTACTTCGCCAAAACTGGTAAATGATATTCTGGATATGCTACCGGAAAAGCTATGGCATGATAAAAGTGCCACTTTTCTCGATCCCGTAAGCAAAAGTGGTGTTTTTCTGCGGGAAATTGCAAAGCGACTGACCGAAGGACTGAAAGAAGAATTCCCCGACCGACAGGAAAGAGTGAACCACATTTTTCAAAACCAGCTATTTGGTATTGCCATTACGGAACTCACTTCACTGCTTTCCAGGCGGAGTGTATATTGCAGCAAATATGCCAACGGAAAGTATTCTGTTTGTACGGAGTTTGAAACAGAAGAAGGGAACATTTTATACGACCGTATTGAACATACCTGGAAAAAAGAAAAGTGCGTGTATTGTGGAGCAAGCAAAAGTGAATATGACAGAGATAAAAGTCTTGAAACCCACGCATACCAATTTATTCATACTGAAAACCCTGAAAAATTATTTGATATGAGATTTGATGTCATTGTTGGAAATCCACCTTATCAATTAAGTGATGGTGGACATGGCCGTAGTGCAAGACCCATTTATCAAGAATTTGTGGCTCAAGCTAAAAAACTAAATCCTCGTTATTTAACCATGATTATTCCGGCGAGATGGTTCTCAGGGGGAAAAGGATTAAGTGGATTTAGGGATGACATGTTGAATGACGATAGAATTCGAAAGCTTGTGGATTTTGAAAATTCATCTGAAGTATTTCCTGGTGTAGATATTGCAGGAGGCATCTGCTATTTCTTATGGGACAGGGAAAATCCTGGATTGTGCAAAGTTGTTAATCAATCAGATGGTAATCAAATTAGTTCTACAAGACCATTGAATGAGTTCTCCTTCTTTATTAGGCAAAGTAAAGCTATTCCAATTATTAGAAAGGTAAACTCTCACAATGAAAATGGTGGTAAAAAATTAAGTGATGTAGTATCAGTGAGTAAGCCTTTTGATTTAAGAACATTTTATGAGCCAAGAAAAAATGGGATACCATGTTGGTTTACCCAGAAACAAGGACTACAATATGCCTCCCCTGATGATGTTGAGGACAAAGAAAATACATTACGGAAATGGAAGCTATTAACTCCAAGATCCCCAATAGCTGGTCAAACAGACTTCAGTAAACCAGTACAGTTCTATTATGATGGAAATGTGAGAATTGCTAAACCTGGCCAATGTTGCACTGAATCTTGGTTGGTAGCTGGTGCATTTGATACTAAATCAGAAGTGGAATCATTTAAATCTTATTTATTTACTAAAACAGTTCGGTTTTTGTTACTGCAAGCTGTGGTATCCCAAGATGTGACTAGAAAGAGGTTTTTATTTATACCTGATTTAAGTTCTTATGATGAAGATTTTACTGATGAAAAACTGCGTGAACGGTGGGGTATCACTGAAGAAGAGTGGAATTTTATTGATTCAAAAATTAGATAACCTATGAGTAAAGACTTCTTTCCAGATCGTCCCGACTCCAACCCTACGATTTATGCTTACACGGATAGCAACCCTCAATACAAAGGGTTGCTAAAAGTTGGCTTCACCAACATAGATGCGAAGACCCGAGTAACCCAACAGTATCCAACAAAACGTCCGGGTCCAGATCCGTATCAAATTGTGTTGGAAGAGTCAGCTATGCGGAAAGATGGAAGTACTTTCACTGATCGTGAGGTTCATAACTACCTGAGAAAGAAAGGGTTTAATAATCCGGAAGGGGAATGGTTTCAATGTTCAGGAAAAGAAGTAAAGACAGCGGTTGAAGCCGTGAGAACCGGGCATGAGTTTGAAAGAGAACGGATACATACGTTCTCAATGCGGCCGGAGCAGGAAGAGGCGGTGAATAAAACCATGCACTACTTCAATAACTTCCCCACAGAAAAAACAGGAAAGATCCCTCACTTTCTTTGGAACTGTAAAATGCGCTTCGGCAAAACCTTTGCCAGTTACCAGCTGGCAAAAAAAATGGGCTGGAAAAAAGTATTGGTGCTTACCTTTAAGCCCGCCGTAGAGAGTGCATGGGATGAAGATCTGATGACTCACGTAGATTTTGAAGGTTGGCAGTTTATATCAAAAAACGGGTTGGATTTTGAAGATGTGAATACTGATAAACCCTTTGTTTGCTTTGGCTCATTTCAGGACTATTTGGGGCGAAATTCCGCCGGGGGGATTAAATCAAAAAACGAATGGGTGCACACCACTCATTGGGATGGTGTTATCTTTGATGAGTACCACTTTGGAGCATGGCGAGAAAATGCCAAAGAACTGTTTGAAGCCGAAGACAAAAAAGAGCAGGAGTATGGCGTAGGTGAAGGCATGGATTACTTTGATGAGGATATAATGCCCATCACCACAGATGCCTATCTCTATTTATCAGGTACACCTTTCAGGGCCATTAACTCCGGCGAATTTATAGAAGAAGAGATCTATAACTGGACCTATTCTGACGAGCAGCGAGCCAAAGAAGAATGGACCGGAAATGATAATCCCTATGAATCATTACCCCGAATGGTGATGATGACTTACCAATTGCCCGATTCCATTCGGGAAATTGCCCACGGTGGAGAATATGATGAATTTGATTTGAATACTTTTTTTACGGCCAAGGATGAAGGTAAAGAAGCCGAATTTGTGCACAAAGAACATGTTCAGAAATGGCTCAATCTTATTCGAGGTTCATTTGCTGAGACCAGCGTGGATGACTTAAAAAGAGGTGCAAAAAAGCCACCACTTCCATTTTCACATGCACCCTTGCTCAATGTATTAAATCATACTTTTTGGTTTCTGCCAAGTGTAGCGGCGTGTCATGCCATGAAAAACCTAATGATGGAACGGCAAAATACGTTCTATCATGACTACAACATTAATGTAGCAGCCGGAGCAAAAGCGGGTATAGGATTGGATGCTCTTCCTCCGGTTCTGGAATCGATGGATGATCCACACCCGTTGGAATCCAAAACCATTACGTTATCGTGTGGAAAACTGACTACCGGAGTCACGGTAAAACCCTGGACAGGAATTTTTATGCTAAGAAATTCTTCCAGTCCGGAAACCTACTTTCAGGCTGCATTTCGGGTTCAATCTCCGTGGGTCATCAGAAATTCAGATGGAAAGTCTCCTAATAAAGAAGAGATCATCAAAAAAGAATGCTACGTATTCGATTTTGCTCCAAACCGTGCGTTGAGTCAGATTGCCACCTATAGTTGTCAGCTTGATGTTTCTGAATCCAATCCTGAAAAGAAAGTAGCTGAGTTCATCAACTTCTTGCCAATCCTTGCTTATGATGGTAGTGCTATGAAGCAGATAGATGCTGCCGGAGTGCTGGACATCGCAATGAGTGGCACCACATCTACACTACTTGCCCGAAAATGGGAAAGTGCTCTTCTGGTGAATGTCGACAATCTGACCCTTAAACGGCTGATGGATAATCAAAAAGCCCTTGATGCATTGATGAGCATTGAAGGATTCCGGTCTCTCAACCAGGAAATTGAGACGATCATAAATAAGGCCGAATCCATCAAAAAGACTAAAGAGAAGGCTAATGAAAAAGACCTGACAAAAAAAGAGAAGAAAGAGCTCACAAAAGAGGAAAAAGAGTACCGCAGCTTACGCAAACAAATTCAGGACAAGCTGATCAAATTTGCCACTCGAATCCCTGTATTCATGTACTTAACTGATTACAGAGAGCGGAGTTTGAAAGATGTGATTACACAATTAGAACCCGGCCTATTTAAAAAGGTAACCGGATTAACCGTAAAAGATTTTGAGTTGCTAGTTAGCCTCGGGGTATTCAACGGCAAGTTAATGAACGATGCGGTGTACAAATTCAAACGCTACGAAGATGCCAGCCTAGAGTACACAGGTATCAACAAACATGAAAGGGAAGAAGTGGGGCTTTATGATACGGTATTGAGTAGAGAAGATTATGAGGAGAGTTTTGTGAACGAGCCGGTTTAAAAATTAAAACCTATGAGACGATTTATCTATAATGCTGAGTTAGAAATACTTTTTCAAGAATATGACATTGAAGAAATAGAATCTAATCGTATTAAAAGTAAATTGTTTAAAGATCCATTTTCCTCCAACAGTAAACAGTTCCAGCTATTGAATGAAATTGATAATATTTCGAAGATTCATGCGGTATTAGAGAATGAAAATGATTACTTCAGAGGTGCCGTAAAAGATATTTTTGAAATCAATGAAGACCTTCAAATTGATGGACAGTTTCGCAAAATATTATTGAGTGATGAAAAAGTCGCAGTATTTATTGGGGCAGGAGTGTCAAAATTATTGAAATATCCATTGTGGGGAGAATTGGCATCTAAATCTATTCAGCATTTATGGAACGTTGGCAAAATTAGCTTTGCAGAAAAAGATAGTCTAAGTGCTGAAGTATCAGATCCAAAACAAATACTATCTATTTTTGATAAATATTGTTCAAGAATGGACGTTGAGGGTAAGCAGTTTTACAAAAGTATCTTTGACAAAGATGGCACAATTAAGAATGGAAATCCCTATCAATATTTAGTATCGCCATATTTTGACTGGTTAAAAGTTACATCAAATGTTGAGTTTAGCTTAGTTAAAGCTTTATTGAAAAATTATCAAAATACACAAGATGAAAATAGCTCAACTTCTAAATCTTCAAAAAAGGCAATAAATAAAGAGGATTTTTTTGATGAATATATAGTTAGTAAAATTTTTCCAGCATCAAATTTAGATCCAGACAAACTTTATTATTTACATGGAAGAATCGATGATTTTGGATCGTTTGAAATTTTTGAGAATGCAAGTATCCAGACGATGATAATGTTATTCCAAAAAAAACAGGTTTTGGATGATTATAAATTTGAATTGTCCAAATTAACTGGCTCTGATCATACCTTGAATGACGTTGTAATGCTTCTTGATAAGAAAGAAATTGATAATGCAAGTTATATCGAGGCAAAGGTAAATGATTCAATTAGAAATGGAGGCTATTTAGTCTTTACCAATCAAGAAAGTGAACTAATTCTAGAGAAAATTAAAAAGAAGGGGAATTTTTATCTAGACAAAAAAGAAGAAATTGTTCAGGGTATTGTACCAAATCCAGATGTTGTAAATACTAGAAATATCAAAAAAATACCTAACTCATCTGTTAAGAAATATGATATCTCTGTAGGGGATGGTGTATTTGTTATCTCTAAAACAAATAAAGATTTGTTTAAAAGAGAGGCGATAGATTATATAAAGCCACTTTATCATCCTAATGAAGTGGAAAAATATTCGTTAACAAGTTCTCCTTCTGATTTCATGATTTACTTATCAAAAATTGAAGAAGATCAGGTACCTACATCTTTGCTAAATCATTTAAGTAAGTATAAAGAGATAATGGAGGCAAGGAGAGAGAATAAGAAAGGCTCCAGAGATTACTTTGAACTTCACTGGCCTCGTGATGAAGTATTTTTTACAAAAGGACCAAAAATTCTTTCTGTTAGAAAATGTTCTGAACCAACATTTACTTATACAGAAGCGGAAACTTATGTGATGATGGCATTTAATATTATCAGATCAGATAGATTAAATCTGAAATATGCTGCGGGTCTCTTAAATTCAAATTTGATTAAATATTGGTTGAAGAGTAGAGGTAAAATGCAGGGAAATAATTTTCAAATTGATAATGAACCTCTTTCTGAAATTCCTATTTACAAACCAGATACAGATCCCGGCATAGCAGATTTAGTCGATCAAATTTTATCACAGAAGGAATCAGACCCCGAAACGGATACTCAGTCCTTAGAAAAAAAGATAGATACACTAGTTTACAAACTCTACAACCTTACCTGGGAAGAAGTACAAGTGGTAGACCCGGAGTTTGGAATGAGTGAGGAGGAGTATGAGGGGGTTGGGGTTGGAAACGAATAAGAGAGAAAAAAGCAGTCGAAAAACTTGATTGCCAGATATGTATCTTCCGAAATAATGAAATAAATGATGATTGCCGATGAAACCATCCGGAGCTAAATTTTATAAATGCGCACTACAGGTAAATTCCTACCGGTATAACCATGATTACCGGGGCGGTGAACTGTTTGATGAAGAGAAGTACAATCAAAAAATTGTTCAAGTGTGCCAGGATAAGTTCGTCGATGTTATTGGGCTGGCTGAACATGGGGATATAAATTCCACCGAAAACCTGCGAAAGATTCTCGAAGAAGCTGGTATAACTGTATTCCCCGGATTTGAATTATGCACTGCCGAAAAAATCCACATCATCTGTTTATTCCCACCGGATAAAGATGCTCTATGGCTAAATCAAATGTTGGGAACACTGCAAGGGAATGCATTTGACCCGAATAATAAAACGGACGTTTCCTCCCTCAGGTACTCCGAAATTTCACAAAAAGTGATTGATAGTGGAGGAATTACCTACGCAGCACACGTAGATGAAAAAAGTGGTTTGTTGTATGAGGGCAGTTATACCAACATTTGGAAAGATTCAAAGTTGGTTATGGGCGTTCAAATAAATAGAAAATCAGTGGATGATTTGGATATGAAGTTCAAACAAATCATCAAAAACCAAGATCCTAACTATCAAAGAGATCGTAAAGTTGCTGTAATCAATTCCAAGGATATCGAAAAAGCGGAAACCCTAACAGATATAAACGCTACTTGCTGGATTAAAATGGATTCCCCTTCCATAGAGGGATTAAGACAGGCTTTTTTAGACGGAGATTCCCGAATACGGCTCAATGCTGAAAAATCAGATGATGAGCATTCCAAATTATTAACCCTGAGGCTGCAATCTATATTCTTTCCAGACGGTTTGGAACTCCAATTAAATTCTAATCTTAACGCTTTAATTGGAGGCAGGGGAACCGGAAAAAGTACCCTTATTGAATGTCTGCGTTATGGGATGGATCTGGCTTATCATTCAGAGAATGCAAAGAGCCGGGCAAAAGAGTTGCTAAAAGAAAATTTTAGTGATGGTAAAATTACCCTGGTCGTTTATTCATCCCGATATAGTAAACAATATACGATTGAACGGTTATACGGTCAGCCTCCAGTGGTTAAAAATGAAGATGGGAGTTTTTCAAATTTATCAGTAAAAGATATTTTACCGGAAATGGAAATTTTTGGTCAAAACGAAATTTTCGAATTTTCGGAGAAGCGTGAGAATCATGTAAAAATTCTGGAGAAGTTTCTGCCACAAAAGGATAACAGAATTCCTGATATAAAATCAGAATTGTCCGAATACAGAGCCAAACTTCTACAGGTGTTTAAAAAATTGGATGATTTGGAAAGTCAAAAAAACAGGGAGAAAAAGCTTAAAGAACGGCAAGAAAACCTGCAAGAGTTAGGGCTTGACAAAAAATTTAAAGAGCAGGATATCTACAATCGTGAAAGAGAGCGCATTTTAAACCGTTCCGAAAAAGAATTTAAAGCTATAAGAGAATTAGTGAGTGATTTAGAAGGTGTGGTAAATGAAACAGACCTTCAATACCTGGAAGCGACTGCACTAAAAGATTTAATCAATACAGATATCCTGAAAAAATTAAAACCTGTTTGGCAAGAGTATTTAAATGCGGTTAAAGCATCCCTGAAGCAAATAGATAATGCCGGCCAACAGTTTGAATTAAAGGCAGATAACATTGACGAGGAATGGAGTAAGAAATTTAAAAAATTCAGCGAAGAGTTTGAAAAGCTGATCCGCAAGTTGCCTGACACAGCCGGACGTAAAGGAAGCGATATTGCCCGTGAATTCTCCAATATAAGTCGTGAATTAGCTGCTGCTCAGGGAATAGAAAAAGATTATGAAAGACAGGAAAAATGGAAAAATGAATTAGTAAAAAAGCGTGATTTGTTACTTCATGAATTAGACTCGACTGTACGTGAACGGTATGAACAGATTTCAAAAAAAGCTAGTAAGCTTAATAAGAAAGAGCTGGATGGGAAGATGAAAATCGAGGTCCGAATACGGGGAAACAAAAGTAAACTAAAAGAATATTTACTGGAATTACCCGGAATTGGGGAGAGAAAAATTGAATGGGTAGATGAAAAGGAAGATTTAACGGTTCGGCAATTAGTGAAAGATATACGAAGCGAGGATAAAAGTAGCTTAAGGGATACGTATGATATGACAACGGCAACAGCAGAAACCTTAACTGCATTGACACGGGAAGAGCTTATGAAGCTGGAAGAAATTGTGTTGGATGAATCATTGGAAATCATGTTGAACATTGGTCCTCAAGATGAACCGAATTACAAAGACATCCAGGGACTTTCTTCCGGGCAAAAATGTACCGCTATTCTTAATCTGCTTCTGTTGGAGAGTAAAGACCCTTTGGTTATAGACCAACCTGAGGATAATTTGGATAATGCGTTTATTGCTGAAAACATTGTAAATGAATTAAGAAAGCAAAAAGAAACGCGTCAGTTTATTTTCAGTACGCATAATGCCAACATTCCGGTGTTTGGAGATGCGGAATGGATTGCCGTTATGCAAATTGCCAAAGGGAGCTCCATTGTTAAAGATGAGCATATCGGTTCAATTGATAATGTGAAGCTAAGACCTATGGTGGAAAATATTCTTGAAGGTGGAAAACAAGCGTTTGAAATGCGCAGATTGAAGTACAATTTTTAATTGTTGAATGATGAGATATTCAGAACTACTTGAAATATTAGCAAATCCAGAAAACTCCAAAGTAGAGTTTAAACGAGATGATATTCGACCGGAGCAGTTAGCAAAAGAAATTGTCGCATTTGCTAATTTCAGAGGAGGGCAGGTATTTTTGGGGATAGATGATAAAACACGTGTCATCGCAGGGATTCAAAAAGAGAACCTCGAGGAGTGGGTAATGGATACGGTATTTGGGAGATATATCACTCCTTCAATTATTCCGTTCTATGAAGAAATAAATAGCCCCGAAGGTAATGTAGCCGTAATTGCTGTTGAACAGGGAACATTGAAACCTTATGCAGTGAAAGAAAATGACAGAGAAACGATTTATATCCGAATTGGTAGCATTTCGAAGAAAGCTACTCGAGATCAACAGCTGAGAATGAGTCAGGAAGCCGGATATTATCACTTTGAGATAGCTCCAATATCCGGTTCTTTAATTGCTGATATCGATCATGAATTATTTATCCACTACTACAAAACAGTTTTTGATGAGGACATTGGGGATGATGAAGAGTTAGTAATGAGACTCTCCCAACTGGATTTATTGGTTGAAAGCAGTTTTGAAAAAACTGTTTGCAGCATAGCCGGACTTATATTATTCGGAAAATACCCGGGACGACTTTTACCGCACCATGGAATTCGGATTATTCATTATCCGGGTGAGGACATTGAAACAAATAGTATTTCAGATGAAGTGTTTCGGGCTCCTTTAGCGAGAATATTAGAAGGCAATGAATTGAAACGAAGTGGCCTTGTTGATAATGTCATGCAGCAGATGTCTGAAAAACTTTCAAATGAAACGATTACAGATGATGGGGTTACTCGCTTAAGGGAATGGGAAATCCCCGAGCGAATTTTAAGAGAGCTTATTGTAAATAGTATCATTCATAGAGATTATACACGTAACGGACAGAATGAGATAAGGATATTCTCCAACAGAATTGAATTTGAAAGTCAGGGAAGGCTGCCAAACACACTAACCATTGAAAAAATTAAAGCTGGCCAAAAATACCCCCGGAATCCAATCTTAGTTCAATTTGCTCAGTACTTTGGCCTAATGGAGCATAAAGGGTTAGGAATACGAAAAATTGTGATTGAAGAGCTGCGTGAGCAAGGCTTCCCTGAACCGGAGTTTGTTGAAAGGGATGAGGAGTTTACTGTGATTATTGAAAAGAAACTGAAAGAATAGAATACAAGCCCAACCTAGGAAGAAGTACAAGTTGTAGACCCTGAGTTTGGGCTGAATGAGGAGGAGTATGAGGGGGGTGAGGATGGAGACAATTAATGGAAAGTTCTCAATAAATGAAAAGTAGGCCGAATCCGCTGTGGTTATACCGAATAACTCATATCCAAAATTTGTCATTCATTTTGGATCATGGAATTGCCACGGCTGGCTCCAAACATGCTGACACAAATTACAAATCCATAGGCAGCAGCACCTTAATTAAAAACAGAAAAAAAGTATTGGCACCCGATCCGCCCGGTGGTAGTTTTGAAGAGTATATCCCTTTTTATTTAGGACCACGAACTCCCATGTTGCTTAATATTGCTACTGGATGGGAAGACATTGAGCAGATTCCGCAGGAAGAAATTATTTATCTCATTACAAATGTAGATAAAGTTAAAGAAACGGATTGTGAATGGTTCTTTACGAATGGACACGCTTACAGCAAATACAAAACAAATTATATGTTTACCGATGAGGATGATTTCGATAAATTGGACTGGGATGCTATTTATGCTGAGGACTGGAGTAATACCGAAACACAACTCGACCGAAAGGATAAAAAACAATCCGAGCTGTTAATCAAAGAACATATTCCTATTGACTGTATTTGTTATATTGGTGTATTCAATGATAAAGCTGAACAGACCGTTAAAGGTATTATCAAGGCAGCCGGGCTGGAAATAGAACTCAGAAAATCTCCCAAAAAACTCTACTATGATCACCTGTAGAACCGGAAACATATTGAATGCCAATACCGAGGCCATTGTGAATACGGTTAATACCGTTGGCGTGATGGGAAAAGGTATAGCTTTGCAGTTTAAACGGGAGTTTCCTGGTAATTTTAAAGCCTATAAAGCAGCGGTTGAACAGGAAGATGTGCAAACAGGTAAAATGTTCATTCATTCTCAAAGTTTGATCGATAATCCCAGGTTCATTATCAATTTCCCCACTAAGCAGCACTGGAGAAATGCATCTAAAATATCCTGGATTGATGCAGGCCTGCAGGATCTGAGAAAACGCATTCCGGAGCTGGGAATAAAATCTATTGCTATTCCGCCACTGGGATGCGGCCAGGGTGGCTTAAACTGGAGCCTGGTAAAGCCTCTTATTATATCTTCTTTAAAGGATTTGGACATAGAAATAGTATTGTATGAACCGTCCGAAAAAGTAAAACAGGAATTAAAAAAACAGACGGATACTTCAGCCTCAAAATTGACTGATTCAAGAGCGATGCTGTTAACCTTGCTATACAACTATCGTTCAATGGGAGAAGAGGCGAGTGAATTTGCTTCCGAAAAACTCTGCTATTTCCTGCAATTGATGGGCGAAACTCAGTTGGATATGGATTTTGTAGAGGGTCACTATGGTCCTTATTCAGGTAAAGTGCGCTTTTTACTTGATGCAGTGAATGGGTACTATATCAAAGGTATGGAACAGATGGATGTGAAACCGTTTGAAGCCCTGGAACTGGTGGTTGAGAAAAAGCCGGAAGTAGAAAAATACATTAAGCAAAGACTGACCAAGGATCAGAAAGCCCATCTTGAAAAATTATCTAACCTGATCGATGGCTTCCAAACGACCTACGGATTGGAGCTGCTGGCTACTGTTGATTTTATCCGCAGAAAATATAAAGTGGAGACACCTGAAGAGATCTCAAGTCAGCTTAGCAAATGGTCGCATCGTAAAGCTGAATTATTTCCGCTGCAGCATGTACAGATTGCAAATGATCACCTTCAAGGATACTTCAAGTATTGATTGGTTATTGATTGATTTCTAAGAACCAGTTTAGATGAGTGAATTTTCTACGGCCGAAATAAAAGGAGCGGGGTCATACTATGAACCTTGGATTGAATCATAATTGCACCAGTACTGTGTCAAAATAGGAATATTTGGGGCTTTATCGGGCCATTAGGTTCAGAATTACGATTAATAAATAGAATTAAACATGCCATTAGAACCGGATAAAATAACTCGTGAACATGTTGCAAAAGCGGTACAAAGAATACAAGATGAGAACATTGATCTTATTTCATCTACCGGATATGACGTGATCATTGAGGGTGAAAAATACCCTCCGAAAGAGATAATGCGTTATGCCCATGAAGAGATGAACGGAGAGCATGTTTGGGATAGAAGTGGTGGAGAATCGACAAATAAGTATTTAGAAAATTTAGACTATCAGATTGTGGAGAAAGGACAAGAGTCAAAAATGGAGCATTATCTTGAATTGTATGAGGATTTCATACATAAATCCGAATACGATGAACTGTATAAATGGGAAGCCATTCAAAATTTTAAAAACCATTGGGATTTAGAGGCAGATAATTTTGAAACTATGTTTGATAGGTCGTATCAACCGGAGAATTGTAATCTCTGGGCCAGTGGTAGGTACTATCCAAGAAAAATGATGATGGAATTTATTGGTCATAATCCTGACACGGTCAGAAATATGTTTCGGGAATTATACAATGAAACCCGTGCTCTGCTTGATAGAATTAGCCAATTTAAACAACAGTCTGTCAAGGGTCACGAGTATTCCCCACCCGGGGTCAATAGTATTCCCCACCTTTTTCCGGAGTTGAGCGATTCAATTTAGGTTGTTTTTTCGTTGGGTTCCAGTGGTGAAAACTGGTCGTTTTTCAGC
>Ga0307966_1002473_pt1 | contig 14038 bp, 16 predicted proteins | sample OrgLakmetagen646_FD_203141 | JGI IMG/M metagenome (GOLD analysis project Ga0307966, IMG submission 203141) | Saline water microbial communities from Organic Lake, Antarctica - #646 | ecosystem: Environmental > Aquatic > Non-marine Saline and Alkaline > Saline | place: Antarctica: Organic Lake... | reverse complement strand
AAGATGTTGGGATTTTTTTTGTGGAGATCACGCCTGCCTGGCGCGCAGTAGGGTCGTTTTTAGTGGCACTCGGCTTGGTGGCTTTGTTGGGGGCTTTTTATTGGTGGGTGCGCGAGGCCGCTGTATGTGGCGTATCGTCTTTAAATCATTAGCGCCCTGTGTCCCAAAATAGCCCGACAACAGGTCAGGTTAGTAATTTAAACAAAAACCAGTAGGCTAACCTTTTGGCGGGGCCAAAACGCTATCGGCGACTTGCTGAGACGGGATAAGAAGCAGAACAAGGAGTGGTCTCAAATGAGGTTAAGATTGGTCAGGACGGTTTACATTATTGCCGCCGCGTTGGTTTGGCACCATTCAAACTTCGTGAATGTAAATGTATGGTGAGAACTCTTAAACATGACGTGAGGGAAGCGGAATGTAAGAGGTTGATTTTTAGCATGCACCCACCTCCGACCTTTTTCTTCAAAAAAGACCATCTGCCTTAGGTGGAAGGACACGTTGAAAACACCAATCGCAGCAATATGGAAAGGCCGTATTGACACCTAGATTCAACTAAACTCATTCTGAGACTGAAGCTCGGAACCGAGCAATGGAGTTTCATACCTAGAGTGAGGTTTTTTACCTTGGTATCCGAAAAATGATGAAGATGACAAAAGCCCTCACTCCTATCTTATTTCTATTTCATTGCCTTTTATGCGCTCAGCCTATCGAGTCTGCATTATTTCCGAATGAGAATGTGGTGAATCTGGGCGAAGTGCACAATGACGATGAAGACTTTGCAGAATTCGAAAAGCTGAATGACATTCTTGAGGGTGTGGAAGTAGTCATGCTTGGCGAACAATCTCACGGTGAGGCGACGGCTTACCAAACCAAAATCAAGTTGATTAAATACCTCCACGAGGAGATGGGCTTTGACATTCTGGCCTTTGAGAGCGGGCTTTACGATTGCCGAAAGGCATGGAAACTAATAAATGATGGCATGGATGTGCGGGAAGCTATGGCGAAAAGCATCTTTTACATCTGGTCTGCTACGGAAGAGTTTGAACCATTGGCAGCGTACATCAGCGAAACTCGAGAATCGCAGAACGAACTGGTTCTTCACGGTTTTGACAGCCAATTTGCGGGGAGTTTCTCCAAAGGATTTTTACTGCCCGATTTCACGGAATACTTGTCTCAGATCGACTCATTCCTTTTGGACTCCCTCGAGGAGAAGCACCTTTTGGAAAGTTTGGGGCTTATGCTGGAGTACAATCAGAAGGAATTGAAAAAAAGGGATGTGGCACAAGACATTGAATGCCTCAACACCCTGATCGAAAAGGGAAAAGTAGAAAGTGTGGAATGGGAATATTTCCAACAGATTCTCGTAAATATCAATACTTACCTCACCTCGGTGGCTTTTAAAGAAGACAATCGAGATATGCAGATGGCAGAAAACCTCCTTTGGCTCCGCGCCCAATATCCCGATGAGAAGATCATCTGCTGGGGCGCAACCAGTCATTTTCTATACCATTCGGAAACGGTACATATGAAAAGCATGCTGATTCGTATGCTTGGTGGAAACTACTACAAGGATCAACGGATGATGGGCGACTATATCAAGGAGGCATTGGGAGACAAGGTCTTCACGGTAGGCTTTGTAGCTTACGAAGGAGAATATGGCCTCAACAGGCAGGCCGATCTGAAAACACCGAAAGAGAATACCTTGGAACATGAATTGGCCAAGCTAGATGGAGATAACCTACTGATCAATTTCAAAGGACTGAAGCTGCCCGATATGCCCTCCCGTCCGCTTGGAAACTTTTACATGGTAAACGACATCACCCATGTTATGGACGCCGTGATCTTTAACCGAGTGATGGAAAGACCAAAATTGGATTGGGATTTTGCCAATGACGTTTACGAAATTGAAAGTAAGGATGACCGTCGGCAAAAGCGTACCGAATCGGACGAGGATTCTAAAAAGAAAAAGAAAGTAATAAAGGAAGAGAGTCCAGAGGAATAACTGCCGAGTGAATTGCTCTTGCATTGAGGGAGCGGAACCGCCGCGATCTTTCTAAGACTGAATCTTGACTAATATTACTCTCGAACTGTACTGAAGTCCCTCAACTATTCTTACCATTTCACAATCTTCTCGGCGGTGCTATTCCCTGTGCGTCTGTCTTGAATTTCCAAAAGGTAAATCTCCTTCGGCAGGTGCTCAATGCTCAATATGGACTTGTTGTTATCCGAGAATAATTTATTACCCGTCAGATCATAAATAGTCGTTCTGTAGTCCAATGGATCTAGACCATCTATTCGAATAAAATCTACCGCAGGATTGGGGTAGATATGAATCATTAAACCTTCTAACTGGTTTGTAGATGTGATCACTCCCGTGTTGGACGAGATCAATTCCCAATGAATAATCGAGCCGCTGTGGATCAACGTATCGCAGACCTGACGAACTACACCCGCACCCACATTGGCAACGGTTTGACAGATATTCAAAGAATCGGTAAGCGGTGCGTCAAAAACAAAAATCGGAAAATCATTTCCAGTATTGTCATCATCGAGAAGATTGTCATTGAAATCTCTCAACTCCCAAAGGATACCAGTTTCCTCGCCAGGCGATAAAACGAAGGATGAGTTGAAAATAGCAAAGCAAACCCTGCTAGGAGTCTAGAAATTGCGGCATAAAAGTGAAACCTATCATGGTGGTCTTTCCTTAAAAAGAGATCGAATTGAAAATGTAGAAAGCGCAGGTTTGGAATCATTGGAGTCTTTGGTAGCTGTTTATGAAACCAATATTTCCGATTCTTAAAGAAGTGTATCCATAAATCAGACCATCCCACCACTATTTTCTAGGTGCCCATCTGTGAACATCATCGTGAAAACTTCCATTTAATGGTTTGATTTACATCCTTCGAATGCTTCAAATTATGGTAGTTTTATTGCTCAAACTATGCCCCAAATGAACACAATCGAAGTAGTCGGCACGGATAGCCGCAAGACCAGCATCTCCAATCAAAAAACGGAAATGACCAGCCTAGAACGAAAGCACATAGCGCTTTTGAAAGATGTGCTAATTGACAAAGGAAATGCCAATAGATACCAATTGACTCCCTATCCTCCAGGGCAGACTAATTTTCTCAAACGATTTATTTTCAACACGCTTATCAACGGATTGGCCAAGAAAAAAATGCTCGTGACTGGAGTGATTCGCGATGGAGAGCGACTGAGAGAAAACGGATTGGGCTGGCCGATTAATGGGTACTCCATGATTGGAACCAAGCGATTGAACAATATTCAATTTTGCATTGAAAGTGTCGTTGAAAACGAGGTCGAAGGGAATTTTATTGAAACTGGAGTTTGGAGAGGCGGAGCATGCATCTTTGCCAAAACGCTCTTCAATATCTTCAATCAAGACCGCACCGTTTGGGTAGCAGATTCCTTTGAAGGCCTGCCAAAGCCAAATGTTACGGACTATCCAGAGGACGAAGGCGATGATTTGTATTCTCTAGAGCAACTTCGAATTTCGAAAGAGCAAGTAGAAGAAAACTTCAGGAAATTCGACCTACTTGATGATCAGGTCAAATTTCTAAAGGGTTGGTTTAAAGACACCCTTCCCGTTGCACCAATCGAGAAGCTCGCGATTATCAGATTGGATGGAGACATGTATGAATCTACCATGGATGGATTGACCAATTTGTATCAGAAACTGTCTCCAGGTGGATTCGTTATTATCGACGACTACGGCGTAATTCCAGCGTGTAAAAAGGCAGTGCATGACTTTAGGGACAAGCACAGCATCACAGAGGAAATAATGAACATTGACGATTCGGGGTATTTCTGGCAAAGGAAAGCTTGACAGAAGAAGGAGCCTAAAAACGAGGGCGTATAACTTGAGCATTTTTTCTAGATTCTACTTTATTGAACCGAAGTGGCGGCCATCGATTCTCTTAACGACTTTAATTTCTCATCCCTTTGGCACAAAACCCTTCTCAATTGTTTGAGATGGGTTTTACTTTAGAGTTAATACAATCTTGCAGACAAGAAGTGAACTCATGCTGAATTCCCTAGATAACGATTCAACTTCCTGTTTTGCTGTTGATCCATTTCCAACTTTTTTTTTTAGAATCGCAATGTCTAAAGTTGATTCACCTAAGGCCTTTTTCAGTTCCTCATTTTCTTTTCTAAGCATCTCCAATTCCGCCCTGAAATAGAGATCACCCTCATTTTTAATCCTCATTATAGCTCCTGTTTTAGCATCTGAACGCCATTTATACAATTGACTGGATATCACACCATTTTTTCGACAAAACTCTAGACAAGATAAGCCAGATGATTCCCAATCTTCAACTATCGATGCTTTTTGAGTCGAGGAAAGGATTATTCTTCCTCCTGATGTAACTCGTGCGTTCTTAAATAATTCTTCGACCAATTTGTTTCCTGTTTTAGGCAGCAAAACCAGTGCAACTATTTAAGCGGTTAGGAACAGTTTCTTGGATCTGAACTGGCCCACCGCGCTTATACCCCAAGTAGCTGGTAGTCGCATAGACACCCTATTGTCCCTCATTCACGAATATCTTTTTTGCTCCCCTTTTCAAAGCATATGCCGAATCTCTGGCAAGCGAAAATGCCAGTCGACTGGCAGCTATGCAGCGCGCAGAGAAAAACATAGAAGAATTATTGGATCAATTACAGCATCAGTATCGCCAGCCGCGACAAGGCCTAATTGACGAAGAACTGTTTGATGTCATTTCGGGTTTTGAGGCGCTCAAAAAGAGCAAATGAATTAGAAGTAGGATAGATACAACTCATTTGAGGAATTGTGTAAGATAACCAGCCAATATCATTCGGATCTTTATATAAGTTCTTTTAAAATTACGATTATTAGCTATAACTATACGATCAGGCACGTATAAGCAACCTGTAATTTTTGGTAAAGTATTCGGACTGGTTGATCATTTGGGTTGCCTTACGCTTTTGAAAGCTATTTAGAATCTCTAAACAAATAACAAAAAGATCTAAAGCTTGAAACGTTAAAAAAGAGTTTTACATCTGGACAAAATAATTACCATAAAAAACAATTGAAATGAAAGTATTAATGGTATTGACTTCCCACAGCGAGTTGGGAAAAACAAAAGAAAAAACTGGTTTTTGGATTGAGGAATTTGCAAGTCCCTATTATGTTCTAGCCGACGCAGGAGCAGAAATAACCATTGCATCCCCTAAAGGAGGTCAACCACCAGTTGATCCCAAAAGTGAAGTGAGAGATGCCCAAACTCCTTCCACAGAAAGGTTTTATAAAGACTACTCCTTAATCGATCAAGTAGCCCATACCATAAAGCTCAGTGATGTAAAACAAGATGATTATGAGGCAGTTTTCTATCCTGGTGGTCACGGTCCACTATGGGATTTAGCTACAGATAAAACCTCAATTAAATTGATCGAAGCGTTTTACAACCATAAAAAACCGATCGCTTTTGTATGTCACGCTCCTGCAGCATTGGTAAACGTGAAAGCGATCAATGGTGAACCACTTGTGAAAGGCAAACACTTAACGGGTTTTTCAAATACGGAAGAAGAAGCGGTTCAATTAACGAAGGTGGTACCTTTTTTACTTGAAGATGAACTTACAAAACACGGCGCGCACTATTCCAAAGGCGCTGATTGGGCTTCTTATGTGAAACAGGATGGTTTATTAATTACAGGTCAAAATCCTGGCTCATCTGAGGAAGCAGCTCAGTTGCTTTTAAAATCACTTCAAGGAAAAAAAATGCAAGAAGCAGAAATCGATGAGATCTAATCAACCAGCAAAAGCGATACGAAACTTTAACTAGTGTCTGTCCATATAGTCCGTTATCGGCGTTGCACTCGTTTTGAAAACAGTCCCTTCGACGGGACTCAGGACATCGCATTGCCCACAGGCAACTCCTTGGTTTTTAAAACCACGTGCGCCTTGCTACCGAACTATCTGGCTCAGCCACCCGACTTTATTGACAAACTCTAACTAGGTTTTGAACCGTTTTTTGATGAACAATGAGGAGAATCAATCTTCGGTCATCTGTTGTTAAATCCAGCATTATAAGATATATGTAACTCTAATCTTTGCATCTGTAACACTATTTATAATACTTGTAATCAGCTTTATAGTCCTGAAGAAATCAGAATTATCACAGAAAAATGCAGGATTAAACAGCAATTTCGGACATGCAAAAAATCATGACACTTACAGTAAATCCGGCAATAGACAAAAGCACTACTGTAGAGCGAATATTACCTAACAGCAAACTGCGGTGCGCAATTCCTAGGTACGATGCAGGCGGTGGAGGTGTAAATGTCTCTCGTGCGATTAAAAAATTAGGAGGTGACTCTTTGTGCATGTATCTAGCTGGCGGTCCATCTGGCACTTTCTTAAAAAAGCTGCTTGATGAAGAAAAGATTGAACAGAAAATTATCCCTACCAAATCTTGGACCCGCGAAAACCTTTCGGTAACTGAAGAATCAAGCGATAAGCAATACCGCTTTGGCATGCCTGGGTTGGCAGTCGAAGAAGGCGAGTGGCAGCAGGCATTGAGAATATTGGAAGAGACTTTGTCTGAAGGCGACTATTTGGTAGTCAGTGGAAGCTTATGCCCCGGAATACCAGACAATTTTTATCAAAGAGTCGCTTTAATAGCCAAAAATATTAGAGCGAAGCTCATTTTAGACACTTCTGGTGAACCGCTGTTGCTAGGGATGAAAGGAGGAGTTTTTCTACTCAAACCTAACCTTTCAGAGCTCAGCGTTTTATGCGGGGTAAAAGCTATATCAGTAAATAATATGGAAAGTCTAGCCCAAAAGTTTTTGGTCGATAATGACTGTGAGGTACTGGTAGTTTCTATGGGGCCCAAAGGAGCCATGCTGGTGACAGCTGATTTTATGGAGCTTGTTCCTGCGCCGGTTGTCCAGCAGCAAAGTACCATTGGTGCTGGCGACAGTATGGTAGCCGGTATGGTATGGAGCCTTGCTATGGGTAAGTCTTTGAGTGAAATGGTGAAGTATGGAGTAGCTGCAGGAACGGCCGCCACCATGAAAAAAGGAACACAGCTTTGTGAAAAAGAACACGTCGACCAGCTTTATGAGTGGATACTAGCGCATGCCTCTAATGACGAACAATTTCAGAAATCACAATTCTAAACCAAATAAGAAATGGAAACCATAGAGGAACAAATAGTGGCCATGCCAAGAATCGGAGATAAAGCTCCAGAATTTAAGGCAGTAACCACACAGGGGGATATCAATTTCCCCGAAGATTATAAAAACAAATGGATTATTCTGTTTAGTCATCCTGCCGATTTTACGCCTGTATGCACATCAGAGTTTATGACCTTTGCCAAGCGAGAGCCTGAGTTTTCGGCGCTCAACTGTCAACTGGTCGGATTGTCCATTGATGGTTTGCACAGCCATATTGCTTGGCTCAGAACCATCAAAGAGAAGATCGAATTCAAGGGCATGAAAAACATGGAAGTTACTTTTCCATTGATAGAGGACATAAGCATGGAGGTTGCCAAAAAATACGGCATGATTCAGCCGGGCGAAAGCACCACCCAAGCAGTGAGGGCAGTATTTTTTATCGACCCCAAAGGAATGGTTCGTACGATTATTTACTATCCACTTTCGTTGGGTAGAAATTTCGATGAATTGAAACGTGCGCTCATCGCCATGCAAACCGCAGATGCCTATGCCGTGGCTACACCCGCAGATTGGCAACCTGGTGATGACGTGATTGTGCCCCCTGCAGGATCATGTGGTGTGGCCAAAGACAGAATGGAAACCAAACAGGAAGGAGTTACTTGTTATGATTGGTTCTTCTGCACCAAAAAGCTCTCCGTGGAGCAAGTGAACAATCCACCTAAAACATAACATCATGAATTTGAATCACTCAGCGTACTACCGCATTAAAGTAGCCCTATTCGCAATCTTATCTTTTATGGCAATTGCTGGTTATTCCCAAAAGGGAACTGGTGAAGATAAGGGAGTAAGTCGCGAACAAATCAATCCAGAACTTCTAAGAATGGAAGGCACTGTCGAGAAAATAGAGCTTGCACCGTGTGAGGATACTACGGGGAAATCCGTATCGGAAACACACTTAATGGTCAGAACCAATGAAGATTTGATCAACGTCCATTTAGGCCCCACCGCAGAAGTGTCGAAATTAATTTCAACGAAGGAAGGCGACCAAATAACAATGGCACTCTTCCAGACCGAAAAGTTATTTAAAGATGATTACATCGCCAAAGCGGTCATTGTAAATGGTGAAATTGTCATGTTACGAGATGACGACCTTAAGCCTGTGTGGGCAGGTAATAAACCCAAAGAAAAGGTGAGAAAAGGGGAGAAAAAGAAACTACTAGGACAAAATATTTCAAAGAACAAAAAACCTTAAGATGACAAAGAATATGGGTTTAACAGACCGAATAATCAGATTTACATTGGCAATCGTTATCGCTGCTCTCTATTTTACTCATGTCATTACGGGCACCTTAGCTTTGGTATTGCTCATTGTCGTTGGTGCTTTTATCATCACAAGTTTCTTTAGTTTTTGCCCGCTATACTTTCCCTTTGGGATCAGCACAAAAAGTAAATCAGCGAACTAACACGAGCCTTTGCCTGAAAAAATAATTTCTAACACACACGTTAGAAGTTGAAAGAACACTTTACTAAAGATCAGAGAAATGGAATCAAATCAATACAATGTGGATATAAATTGGGGAAAGACGCGTAAAGGCATGATGTGCTCACCTGAACTGAACAAGGAAAATAGCTTTTGCATTCAAATAACAAGTCCACCTGAGTTTCCAAAAGAGGCGGAAGGACATTGGTCACCTGAGCATTTGCTTGTAGCAGCCTTAAGCAGTTCTTTAATGAGTAATTTTTTGGCCATTGCCGAAAATTCCAGACTGGATTTTACAGATTTCAGCTGTCGGGCAAAAGGAAAGCTGGAAAGTGTTGAAGGTAGATTAATGATGAACGAAATCCTCCTTGAACCTAGGGTTGTAATCCACAATGAACATTATAGGCACAAGGCGATGCGCATTTTAAAAAAAGCTCAAGATGCTTGTTTGATCAGCCATTCCGTCAAGTCGAAAATCGAAATGGCTATAAGCATAGAGGTGAAACAACTCTTGATTGAAACCTATTAAATAAGTATGGTTCACAGAGGGAAGAAAATTAAAAAAATAGAATATTAACCTGAAAACGAAATATCGATGAAACCGCAAAAAGTAAAAACAATTTCAGAATGGGAACGGGATATCATAAAAATAACCCAGGTAATTAGCCTGGAGTTTCCTGAGTTATCAAAATACATAAAGGAAATACCCGAGAATAATTCAGTAGAAGATTCGGTAAACCCCGAAAGCCTTGAAGAGTACTACAAGTCTTTGGAAGAGATCCTAACGCGTTATGCCAATACACACAAGGTTTCGATGACCAAAAAAAGCATTAAAAACTCGCTGCCTTCAGGATATCCGCTCTACCCGCCATCCGAGGACATCTATAATCAAGCGAAAGAAGAAAGAGATCTGAACCCTGAGGACATTTCCAAAAGAAAGGCTCCCAATGAAAGTAAGGGATCAATGAACGAAAAGAGTTTTGAAGACGATATGTCAGGCAATGATTTGGACGTTCCGGGTTCGGAGCTGGATGATCAACAAGAAAGTGTTGGCAGTGAGGATGAAGAGAATAATTACTACAGTTTGGGTGGTGACAATCACAACGATCTGGACGAGGATAAAGCGTAACAAAAACAAAAAAGGCAATTATGGACATTCAATTTAATACCGATAAAACAATAAACGGGAACGAAAAGCAGGAGCTTCATTTTACTTCCTTAATAACAGAAGCGCTAAATCGATTTCAATCTCACATTACACGAATAGAAGTTCATGTATCAGACGAGAATGGAAGCAAGACAGGAGTAAATGACATCCGTTGCTTACTGGAAGCAAGAATTGAAGGAAGGCAACCAATATCTGTTTCGGCTCAGGCCGGCACCATTGAGTCGGCCTTATCAAGTGCTCTGAATAAACTGAAAGCTTCTCTTGAAACGATTATTGGTCGCATTCAAAACTATTGAAACGATTAAAACCAACAAAATGAAAAAACAAAAAAACTTAGGCATCTGGATGGATCATTCAATCGCCAATTTAATTGATTTAAATGCCCAGAAAAAGAGCCATTCCATTTCATCAGAATTCACTTTTGATACAAAAGAAGAAGCATTGAATAAGAGTGAAAAAGGAATGCATAATAAAAGACAACACATGCACGAAGCCTATTACAAGGAAATTGCGGATGCCATTTTGAACTATGATCATGTGCTCCTTTTTGGCCCAACAAATGCAAAATCAGAACTGCACAATTACCTGAATAAGGATTTGCATTTTAAAGAAATAAAAATTGAAACGGAAACAGCAGAAAACATGAGTGATAATGAGAAAGATGCCTTTGTGAAAAAGCATTTTGAAAATATGTGATTAAAGAATAGAAATACGCTAATCACCCCTTTTGGGGAGTGTACCTTCTATCATGGGTCATTTGGTTTGGATTCACATTTCCATTTTCGCTTTGCCATATCGAATTCTAACTCAGTGAAACAAGCCAGACTCTCGTCTCGACATAATTCAGAAAAGTGTCACTTCCTATCTAAAGTAAAGGAAGAATAGCAGGGGGAAAAGCTATTCTTGAAAAAGAAACTGGATGATTTCAAATTAGAAAAAAAAACGGGAAATATCTAAAGCAGAGTATGCACCCAAATGGATGAGTTTGATAAAAGAACTTACTGTTGATGCCGATACATTTTTAAAAAATAAATAAAATGAATAAACAAAAATTTAATCTACCCCCAGTAATAGGGAAGATACTTGGGTACTGGAAACTTATTGCAATATCGCTATCCATAGCAATCATTCTGTGGACATCTATTTTTCAGGTAAGCACTGAAGAAGTAGGAGTTATCACTCGATTTGGGAAGTATGTACGACAAGTAGAACCGGGATTGAACCTCAAAATACCCTTCGCGGAGGACGTTTATAAAGTTCCGGTAGAAAGGCAACAAAAACTAGAATTTGGCTTCCGAACTAAAAGAGCTGGAGTAAATACTAAATATAGGGAATCATCAAGTACAAAAGATGAATCACTAATGCTTACGGGCGACCTTAACCTTGCAGAGGTGCAATGGGTTGTACAATACAGGATAGATAATGCTTATAACAATCTGTTTAAAGTCAGAGATCCTCAGGGCACTCTCCGCACTATCTCTGAGGCTGCAATGAGGCAAATTGTGGGTGATCGCACCGTAAATGAAGTACTGACTGTTGGCCGAACGGAAATAGGAAGCAAGTTACAGGAACTCATTCAGCAAATATGCAGGGAGTATTCAATGGGCCTCAAAATAGAGCAAGTCGTGCTTCAGGATGTCAATCCGCCAGAGCCGGTAAAAGCAGCTTTCAATGCCGTGAATGAAGCTCAGCAAGAAAAAGAAACATTGATTAATCAGGCAAAATCAGAATACAATAAAGTCATACCCAAAGCCAGAGGTCAAGCGGAAGAGACCATTCAGCAAGCCGAAGGATATGCTGCCGAGCGTGTAAATAATGCAGACGGGGAAGCGGCCAGATTTACGGCCCTATACAATCAATTTGTTAAGGCTCCTGAAGTAACAAAAAGAAGGATTTACCTTGAAACGATGTCAGATGTGATACCCAATATCGGGAACGTAGTCATAACAGACCAAGAGGGCAATAACGTATTGCCGCTATTACAAATGCAGATGAACAAAAAGAGCATAAATAATGAAAACTAAATCAATCTTAATTTCAGCATCAGTCATTATTATCCTGATAGGTTTAAATAGTGGTATTTTTATTGTTCAGGAAAAGGACCAAGTGGTAATCACTCAGTTTGGAAGGCCAGTCGGAGAAGCCATTACTGAGCCTGGGATGCACTTCAAGATTCCCTTCATACAGGTGGCTAATTTTTTCGAAAAGCGCTATATGGAATGGAATGGCGATCCAAACCAGGTGCCGACCAAGGACAAAAAATTCATTTTTGTTGACACCTATGCAAGATGGCAAATAACAGATCCACTTCAATTTTTTAAAAGGCTCACGAACGAACGGAATGCGCAATCACGTATTGATGATATTCTGGATGGGGACACAAGAGATTTTATAGCAAATAACGACATCGAAGAGGCTGTGCGAACCAGTAACAGAGTCCCTGAATCATCCGATACTGAAATTATTGGTGATTCCTTAGCAAAGATTTATGTAGGTAGGGATAGTATCCAGAATATGATATTGGAATCGGCCAATAAACAGACGACTGAGCTGGGAATTAAGATCCTGGATTTTCGATTTAAACGCATTAATTATGTGCAGGAAGTACAGAATCAGGTTTATGAGCGAATGAAAAGCGAACGTTTCCGTATCGCTGACAAATTTCGTTCAGAAGGTCAGGGAGAAGCCTCACGTATTAATGGTGAGAAGGAACGGGAGCTTAAAAACATACAATCCATTGCATTCAGAGATGCTGAGATTATCAAAGGTCAGGCAGATGCCACCGCGGCATCGATTTATGCAAAAGCTTATAACAAGTCGAGCCAATCAAGAAACCTTTACAGCTTTCTAAAATCAATGGAAACCTTTGAAAAAACTTTTGATGAAAAAACATCCATTTTCATTTCAACAGATAGCGAATTGTATAGGTACTTGAAAAAGATGGATTGATGTTTTATGAAACCATTTTCAAAGCCATCAAATACCAAGCTGACTTTGGATAATGCTTGCATCAATATGTGAATTATGTAACTGAGATAAAACCAACATGAAAAGAACTGCTTCACTTATAGCTACCATCATCATCCTCGTTTTTGTGGTAGTCTGTAAACCGCAAAACTCGGAATTCATAGAGGTTGACTTTTTGTTCTGGAACTTTGAAAGTTCGTTGGCCTTGGCCCTTTTAATAACTTTTTCGTTGGCCATCATCGCAGCACTTTTGTCGTTGTTGCCCGCGATGACGGACAAGAAAATGACTAAGACAGTAGATCAAACTGATTAGCAGTCTTTGAACTGCTTGAAATCTCTCTAGGTTCCAGCAGCCATTCAAATCAGGACGAACCATTAAAATAAACCATGCTCATAATCAGACCTCTTAATAATCTATCCATTCACCTAGATCATCTTGTAAAAGGTCGTTTATGGCTGAAGGTGATTATTGGACTGGTTTTAGGAGCTGGATTAGGAGTTCTACTTAATCCATCTACAGGTCTGCTTTCAGAGAATGTCAGTTTGCGACTGGCCGATTGGCTTGACCTGCTGGGTCAGATATTTATGCGGCTGATTCAGATGATTATGATTCCGTTGATATTCACCTCAATCATTTACGGAATTGTAAGCAACACCTCATAGAACCTCAAAAGCTTAGGTCTCCGACTATTGCTTTATTTCATTTTCACCACCTCTGTTGCCATCATCATAGGTCTAACCGTAACGCTTATTGCAAAACCCGGACTATACATTTTTACGCTTGGTGGATTTCCGAACAGTAGTGAAGGTCAAATAATTCCAAGTGAACAAACCAATCTTCTGCAAAACATACCAAATGCCATTTCTGAACTAATCCCCAATAATCCGCTGGAGTCTATCCTTACAGGAGAGATGTTGGGTGTTGTCATTTTTACCATAATAACCGGTGCAGCAATAACGCAGTTACGAGATGAAACAGCGAGGCCGATTATTCGGTTTTCAGAAGCCATTCAGAAAATTTGCATGATAGTGGTATAATGGGCCATGATGCTGGTGCCATATGCTGTCTTTGGCCTCATCGCAGCTTTGTTGTCCAAAACGGGAGTTGAAATATTCCTTGGCTTGGGTTATTACATGGCTGTTATAATGCTGGGTCTTGTCCTATTGATGTCCTTCTATTTGGTACCCGTATTGGCGGTAATTCAGAAAAACCCCTTCACATTTTTCAAGGCGATACGAGAGCCACAACTATTGGCATTTTCTAC
>Ga0307966_1002471_pt1 | contig 14042 bp, 6 predicted proteins | sample OrgLakmetagen646_FD_203141 | JGI IMG/M metagenome (GOLD analysis project Ga0307966, IMG submission 203141) | Saline water microbial communities from Organic Lake, Antarctica - #646 | ecosystem: Environmental > Aquatic > Non-marine Saline and Alkaline > Saline | place: Antarctica: Organic Lake... | reverse complement strand
CTGCAGAAACCAAAGCGTCCTTACAAAACAAAATACACGGAGAGTTGGCTGAGTGGTCGAAAGCAGCAGTTTACTAAACTGCCGAGCCTTTACGGGTTCCAAGGGTTCGAATCCCTTACTCTCCGCATCCTCGAGCTAGCTCGAGACACCTTATTTTAAGTCGTATTCTTGACTTTAAATTTGATAGTGTCTGAGGCGCTCGGAACTTTCTTGGTAGTGTCTAGTGCTAGCTCGAAGAAGTCTAGTAATAAAATTATTTTATTACTAATGATTGATATGATAAGGACATGAAAGATAGAATAGATATGAGATATCTAACGGTAGTAATTTTTTGTGTAGTTTTGTTGTTGCTATTTTTTGCAGTATTTAGGTTTTCTGAGGTTTTTAATAAAGATACAGACATTGTTAAGCAAGACATCAGCCAAGTCACAACAGATGACAATATATTTTATATTGTAGATCGCAGGGGTGTTAATTTTGATCAAAACTTTGCAGGTCAAGGTCTTGAGCCACTGTTAACTGAAGTTCAGTCTGCAAATTTATTGAATGATCAAGACCTAAAGTTATCTATTGATAGTGAACTACAGTCGTATGTTTACCGCGCTATGGAGGATGTTGCCACAAACGCTAATTACGTTGGTGGAGCTGGGGTAATTATGGATATAAAGACTGGAGAAGTGATTTCAATGGTGAGCTATCCAGAAGTTGAACAAAATAACAAACCCTCAATCAATAAGGTAACAAATGGTTTATATGTTCCGGGATCAGTGGTCAAGCCGTTTGTAGCCATCGGCGCATTGTCAGAAGAAATAATTAGTCCTGAAGAAGAGATTCTGAGTACCGGTTCAATTGAGTTACCAAATCCATATCAAGGTGGTGATTTTCTAGTGTTTAATGATTGGAAAGCGCATGGATATGTAGATATGCGGAAGGCAATAGGAGTGTCCTCGAATGTATATTTTTATGCAGTAGGAGGTGGTTATGAGAAACAAAGAGGTATGGGGATTGAAATGGTAGAGGATTACCTTCGTTTGTTTGGAATTGGCAGACTTTCAGGCATAGATGTTCTGGCTGAAAGTGAGGGGCGTATACCGAATCCTGAATGGAAAGAAAAAGAATATAGTGGTGCTCCTTGGCGATTGGGAGATACTTATCTTGCTTCGATTGGACAACATGGTTATGAAGTCACTCCTTTGCAAATGGTCAGGGCAGTATCAGCTATTGCCAGTGATGGTCAGCTAGTTAAACCATCAATACTACATAAAGATGAATTTGATCAAGAAAGCATCACTTTGCCAATAGAGGCGGATGATCTTGACGTTGTTAAAGAAGGTATGGAGTACGCTGTAATAAATGGGACAGCGGCCGGCCTTTATATGGATGGTTTGAGTGTTGCTGCAAAGACAGGGACAGCTGAAGTTGATACAGAAAAGGAGTTTATCCATTCATGGATTGTTGGTTATTTTCCTCACGACAAACCAAGATACGCTTTCACGTTCTTTTTAGAGAAAGGTCCTTGGGGAGAAGAAGTAGGATCAGTGGCTGTTGCAAGTGATGTTTTAACGTGGATACGAGATAATCGACCCGAGTATTTTACTCAGTTCTAGATCATTATAACCAAGAGTTAAATGATATACTTCAATTTAAGGAGTAAGCTTTTTTATATATGGAAAATGAAGAATACAACAATTCTAATCAAGAAACAGATTCAAACACTCAAGAACAAAGTATAGAAACTTCAGTACTAGAAGCTGAGGTTAGTGAAACTAACGAAGTAAGTACTGTTGTAAAAAAGGGTTTAGATATTCCAGTAAAACTACTTTTAGGTGTCGCTCTTTCCATAATAGTAATTGTTGCGGGAGTATTTTTCTATAATTCTCAAGATAAACACGTAGCTATACAGCAGTTTACAAACGTATACTCATTCGTCCCTGAAAAGATTTCCAAAAGCGCACCGGTACAGATAAATCTACCAGATGGCGTCGACGAAGAAACAGCCCGCAATAGTATTTCATTTAGTCCTGAAGTTGAGGGGTCTTGGAGTACAGAAGAGATTGAGGGTGTAGTGGTATTTGAGCCAAAGAAACCACTTAAAAGTGGCGTATATTACGCGGTTAATATGGATACGGGGGCAGTTCAAATGTCCGGTGACTTTTATGTAGATGAAGACCCTCAAGTTGAGGCTATATTTCCTGGCGTAGGCAGTGAGTCGCATGAAGATAGTGAGATAACTATTGTATTTAATCGGCCAATGGTGCCGCTTACGACATTAACTGAGCAAGAGAAGACAGAGCTCCCGATAACAATTACGCCAGAAACCCCAGGGAAGTTTAAGTGGATTAGTACTCGTAATCTACAATTCGTTCCCGAGACAACACTTATTCCGTCTTCAGATTACACAGTGGAAATAAAAGATGGTCTCTATTCCCTTGACGGTCTAGCTATCGCTCCAGTTACTCATGATTTCGTGACACGTCCACTTCGTTATGAATATGTATCAAGTGAGCAAATAGGATATCGCTCACCGATAATAATTGATTTTAATCAGCCGGTAGATTTAGATGAAACAAGCAAACAAATCAAAGTGGAGGAAGAAAATGAAGGTAATGTAAGTATTGAGGTTGAGTATGGTGACGTTACTTACTATGACCGAGAATCACGCGAGTATGTTACAGAATCTGATCCGAGCAAACTATTTATATATCAGAAGAAAGATTCTCATGGACGAAGTAATCTTTGGGATTTTGATACCACCTACAATGTCTCTATTGGGGGAGCGAGTCCACTCGCTGGAACTAAAGATTTATCTGAAGGGAAAAATACAGTAGTTTCAGTTCCAAACATTGTTGAGAATACAACTGCACAGTCTGATCGGTCGACTTTGGTACGTCCTGATCTTTTTGATCCACAAGGAACGCTAACCGTTTCGTTTTATGATGATGTAGATAAAGATCGATCTGATATAAACATTAAAGGTCTAAAAAATATTGAATACGGAGAACGATGTAGGACAGACGAGAAGGGTAATAGCGTACGTCTTGGTTCTGGTTGTGATATGGAGGATGACAAAAGAACACTCATCTTCTCATTTAACGCTGATACATTCACAACAGACGAATCTTTAAATCTTGAACTCAAGAAAATAAAGACCCCTGATGGTTTCCAGGTAAACGCTGATCCAATCAATATCTCGCTTAAAACATTTCCGTCATTCCAAATTTTGCATACAGTTCCAGAGAATGGATCTCAAAGTGCTTCCGTAGGTAGTGGTATATATATGTGTACCAATGTGCCACTCAAGTCTCCTGAAGAAGGGTATGTTGACGAATTTCTTAGTACAGAAGGATATATTGTCTATGGAAAAATGCAAAAGACTCGTTTTATTGAACGTAAAAGTTCTTGGGATCAGTGTAACTCCGGCGAATTTGAAACCTGGTTTCAGTATGGGCTACTTCCAGAAACTGACTACTCTTTCAGTCTATCTCTCATAGATTCTTTCGGTCAAAGTGCTTCTAGGGGAGTCAGTATCAGAACAGAGGCTGTGGAGTCAAAATATACTCGCTTCCACAACATGCAGAAACAGTACAATGTGACTCCTTCAGACCGTACTAATTTGACGTACGCAGTTGAGAATCTTGAATATGTAGATATGCATATCTGTCGAATGGAGCCAGAAACATTCCTTGAGCGTACAGTTAATAGAGCAGATAGATTCGATTCACCTCGAAGCGATGGTTGTACACAGGTAATCAGTGAAAAGATTTTGCTACCTGCTAGATACTGGGTAAATAACTATTTCCAGGTTAATCTTGCGGACCACTTTACTGACACTCGCGGGCATTATGTCCTGACGTTTAGTAACCCACTTTATAAAGAAACATATCGAAATCGGCAGCTGTATGACCGAACATATGTGAGTGTTACAAACCTTGCGGTTGGCAAAAAAGAGGTTGAATATTCGGATGATGCATATGGTGTTTCTGAAAACCCTGCAAACGACCAAGTGCTCGATGAGACTATCAATGCTTCAAGTAATCTGTACTGGGTAAACAACAGTAAGACTCTCGCAGCTATTAATGGAGCTTCGGTTGTGCAGTATGAAGGGGGCAACAATAAGAGTTTTGTTAGAAAGACATCTGGCTTCACTAGTCCAGAAGGTATAGCTCGCGTCAGTATACACAACGACCTAGTTGGTGCAGTGGTGCGTTCAGGATTAGACTCTGCTGTTATTACAGATTGGGCAGACACCTTAAAAAGTGCTGGAAAAACACGTGATGCGTCACGAACCTATGTGTACACCGATCGTCCAATATATAGACCAGGCCATACGGTTCATATAAGAGGTATAGACCGGATTGGTTTTGATGGAACCTACGAAGTTTGGAATGAAGGTCAAGTGAAGCTAGAAGTTTTTGATTCGGGAGGGACACGAGTATACGAGACAAACCTAGAACAGAATGATTATGGAACATTTAACACTGATTTCGAAATACCTTCGGATGCACCACTTGGTACGTACAGAATTGAAGTGTTTGGGCAAAGTTCAAGATTTGATGTAGAAGAATATGTTCCGGCAGCATTTAAGCTCGAAGCCGAATCAAACAAAGATGAGTTTATCAATGGTGATCATATGAAAGTTGAGGTTCAGGCAGATTACTACTTTGGTGTACCTCTAAGCGAAGGGACAGTATCTTACTCAGTTACTGCTCAGGACTATTACTTCGATAGATATACCGACGAATACTTTAACTTTGGACGATCGTGGTACTACTGTTACTCATGCGGATATGGAGATGATTTCCTCTTTAGAGGAGAGACTACTTTGGATGGAAGTGGGCGGGCAGTTATAGAAAAAGAAATGAAGTTTGAAGACTTCTTCGACGATGTGGAGAGTGAAGGGAGTAAGCTTGTGACTGTATCTATTACTGCTAAAGATATTAACGGTCGCTCAGTTTCAATGCAAAAATCCTTTATAGTTCATAAGGGTGATTTCTACATTGGAGCAAAAACTGATAGGTACTATACGAGTGTAAATTCTCCGCTCACACTGAGGGTTAAGACTGTTGATCCTCAAGGACAACCGATTTCTCTCAAGAGTATTGAACGGACGTTGTACAAAGTTAACTGGGAAACGTTTAAGCGTCAGGAGGTTGACGGAGGATTCTACTATCGGTCTGAAAAGAAACTTGAGGAGATATCAAGCGAACGTATTAAGACAGACGATCGAGGAGATTATGACGGTGAACTTACCTTCACCGAGGAGGGGCAATATGAAGTACATATTTCTAAGGACGATGATGGGGGGAATAAGATTAAAACAATATCAAACATATACATCTATGGATCACGTTCAATTTCTGTACCGCCAAATAACAACTATGAACTGGATATAGAAGTTGAAAAAACTGACCTTGAAGTAGGTGATATGGCTTCGCTTTTGATTAAGTCACCATACGATACTGCAAAGGTCTTGATATCAGCAGAACGGGGTACTGTGTATGACTACTGGATAGCAGATATTAAAGGAGGGTTGTATCTACACGAGTTTCCTATTACGAGCGAATACGCTCCAAATGTCTTTGTATCAGCGCTGCTCTTATCTTCCGATCCTGAAATTAAATACGGAAGCGTACGATATGAAATTGGCAATGACGAAAATGAACTTAGTGTTGATGTGACTTCTAACAAGAATCATTATTTACCTGGAGAAGAGGTTACTTTGAGTGTTGAGACTAGAGATCATACTGGACGATTGATTCCCGCCGAAGTCTCACTAGCAGTTGCCGACCTCTCAGTCCTTGCACTTAAAGGAAATCCTAAGAAAAACCCTGCCTTGTTCTTCTATGATGGATTTCCGTTGTCAGTGACAACCGCAAGTAATATTAAGAATATATTGTATGAGGTTGATATTCCTCTTGGTACAAAAGGTGGTGGTGGAGCAGACCCTGATGATTTATCAAAGAAAAAGCGTGGTGTGTTTAAAGACACTGCTTTCTGGGAGGCATCAGTTGTTACCGATCAAAATGGAAAAGCAACCGTGTCGTTTACACTACCTGATAATCTGACGACGTGGCAGATAGAAGGTCTTGGAGTGACTAAAGATACAAAACTTGGAGTGGATTACGAAGAATTTACTACCAAGAAGGACCTTATGGCGGTGCCATTAAAACCTCGCTTTGTAGTTCCTGGCGACAAGTTTTCACTTGGTGCAAAAGTGTTTAATCAAACAGAAAGAGGTACTACCGTAAACATAAAACTCGAGAGTGATACTCTCGCATTTACAGACGGACAAGAAGACTCTGTGTTTATTAATAAGGGAGAAACAAAGACAGTTTACTTTGACGTAGAGGCACCAAATAGTATGAAGGCCGGTAATCATAATTTTACGTTCACTGCGTCTGATGAAACATTTATCGATAGTGTTGAGCAGGTAATACCAATTACACCGAATACAACATTTGAAACTGTTGCGACAGCAAACTTCACAAAAGATGACAGGGCTGTTGAATATCTGTATGTTCCTGATGAAGTCGTAAGCGGAGAAGGGGGACTTACTATAAACGCAAACGCGACCATGGCTGTCTTCATGACTGACGCCCTCTCTTATATGGTGACCTATCCGTATGGTTGTAGTGAACAGCTTGCAAGTTCGCTTAGTACCATTGGAACACTGACATCAGCGCTCACTATCCCTAATGTTGAAGGTGAGTTTGAAACCATTGAGCACGATGGCGTTACTTACACCGTTGATACAGTTGTAACTAATGGACTCTCACAGGTCTATGAATCACAGACACTAGGCGGAGGCTTTGCATATTACAAAGGTCTCAAGCCAAATTTACCTCTCACTATGCATGTCGTAACAGCACTCTCAAACCTGAAAGAGGCTGGATATGAAGTGCGTGAGGATGTGTTGCGACGTGGCTCGGCTTATATCGAGTCAGAGACTAAGCGAGTGTATTCTGAGTATCCAGCAAACAACCAAGAGACTGTTGTGTTAGCTGAATATGTCCTTCGAACAGTGAATGGAGGAGACAAAACTTCGCTCACAAGTATTGTTGAAACACTTATTGATGATAAAGCGTTTCTCAATGAAAAGATTAGTAGCATGTCTCTAGCATACCTATCGATTTTAACTGCAGATGGATTTAGTCGTAGCAGTAAAAATCAAGTGTACGATGCTCTTAAAAATAGAATTGATATTGATGGACGTGGTGCATACTTAACTACAATTGAGACTGCGAATAGAGCGTACTTCGAGACGCCGGTAAAAAATACAGCACTACTACTAAAAGCTTTTGCAGCGCATGGAGATGAACATCCGGCAATGGCAAATGTGCTCAGATGGTTGCTAGCATCAAGAGACAATAGTGGTGTCTGGGGAGGAACTCATAATACATTTACTGTGGTAGATGGAATGATTGATTACCTAAAATGGCAACACGAAACAGAATCACACTTCACGCTCCGAGGGTTGCTCGATGGTGTTGAAATATTTGGGTTTGAATTTAATCCAAGTAACGTGTTTGAAACCTTCACTCATTACATCCCGATTGATGAATTTGCACGAGAGAAACTACTTCCGCTTGTATTCGAAAGAGAGAATCATAACGACATGCAAAATAACTTGTACTACGACATGGCACTAAAGTACTTCTTACCAGCAGCGTCGCTTCCACCGCGTGATGAAGGAATTACTATTGAGCGAGGGCTGTACGAACTAAACGACACAAGAGAAGAAAACTCGCTATCAAGTGTGTCGGTAGGAGATGTGATCAAAGGTAAGCTCACCATTACTATTCCAGATCACTATAGTCATGTTGCTATAGAAGATATGATTCCCGCCGGATTTGAAATTGTGAATTTCAATCTTGATACTGAAGACCAGTCGTTGTTAGACAATAGCGGGGTAGGTGTACTGCCAAAGTCAGATTCTGGTGGATTGCTGTCACGGATAACTAATGTATTTGGAGAATCACAAACTGCCCAAGTCTATCGGTCACAAGGATTTGGTGGAAGTTATGGAAATGATACTAGAAAACTTCGTCCTACCCACGTTGAGTCACATGACGATAGAGTGTTCTTATATGTTGAGGAGTTGCGCGAAGGTGTGTATGAATACGAATACTTCTTACGAGCGCTGGTGCCAGGCGAATTCCAACACTTACCAGCTCGAGCAGAGGAGCTATTCTTCCCAGAAGTGTTTGGTAGAACAGGAGGAGGACTGATTGAGGTTACTCCCGCATCATAACCTGTATAGTAATAATCTCCCTTTCTTTAGAATCTTCATCATAAGCGGATATTTCGTATACCCCAGTGTCTTTTGGATTGAAGAAAGTTTCCTTTGAGGTATCAAAACTCTCCCCATCAACTGACCAAGTTACTTCCCGTCGTGCCTTTAAAGGAATTGATGTGTCTTTTTTTAGTTCAAAAGTGTCACCATTGTGAATACTTAGAATAATATTGCTATCTTGCAAGAGAGTGCGGTGATTAGAAATGATATCTCCTTCAAGAGCCCATTCATCACTAGTTTCAATGGCATATCGTTCAATGTGAATTGACTCAAACTTTGTATCTGTATTGTATGAAGTGGTTAAAAGGTACTCCATAACATCGTGCCAAACTGCCCCAGCTCCAGATGCTCCTGATACTTGCTCAAGCGCTTCGTTTTCACTGTTTCCAATCCATACACCAACCGTCAGGTCAGGCGTGTAACCAATAACCCAACTGTCGTGAAAATCTCGTGAAGTACCGGTCTTAACTGCATACTCAGTGGTAGTGAGGTTCAGGTTACCCTCTAGTCCAAATTGATTTACTCCAGTAAAACGATCACTGATGATTGCGTGTACTAATTCCACATACGATCTATCTGCTATTTTTTGCTTGGTTGTGATATTTGACTGTGGTGGAAGATCGAAGTTTTCTTTGTTTTGTTTAAGTATTCGAATTGGTGAAAGGTAACCCTTCTGGGGGAACATTGTAAAATAGTGAGTAAGTGTCATGAGATCCATCTCTAGCCCTCCAAGAGCAATCCCGTACTGATAACTATCATAATCTTGGATAGGTTGAAATTTGAGAGAGTCACTTAAAAACGCATAGAAGTTATTGAGCCCAATATATTCGAGGACCTTTACTGAAGGTACATTAAGACTGTTACTCAGTGCCTCATGTAGCGTCACTACTCCTCGGTATAGGCCGTCATAATTCTTTGGATACAAAGAGAATCCAGTGGCTATAGGATATTTATATTCCCGGTCCTCTACGAGAGTATATGGCCGCAAGTCTTCCATGAACCCTTTAGTATAAATAAATGGCTTTACTGTGGATCCAATTGGCCGAGGTTCTATTGCCATGTTTATCTGGTTACCGTTTGATTCACTGTTTGGATTTCTGCTTCCGATGAATGATAACAATTCTGAGTTTTTGGAATCAATCACAACTACAGCACCATTTCTAATATTTCGCGACCAACCATCATTAACGTGACGGTCCAGAATTTCTCTGATAGTTTTAGTTACATCGTCATCAATAGTAGTTGTGCACGTTTCGGTACAACGTACTCCCGCAGTTCTGAGCTCAAAATAGGAATCATTTTGAAAGGTGTATTTATCTGTAACTGTGGGCGGTACAAATATATCATCAGGGGTTAGTCTTAAACTTAAACTCTCAGTGTAAGCAGTATTTTCCTTTTCCCATGGATTCCTGGCACTAGGGTACGCAAGGGTTGCCAAGAGCGACAATCTTTCATTAACTGTCGTTGTTTCAAATGGTTTATCAAAATATGCGTGGCTAGCCGTTCCAAATCCCTGTACTTGATTACCTAAGTAGACTGTATTTGCATACATAAGCAAGATGTCCTCTTTAGAAGAAAATACTTCAATACTGATTGAGTAGAAAGCCTCTATAAGTTTGTTTCGTACAGTACGATCTGACTCTGTTCCCAATAAGTTTTTTGCCAGTTGTTGAGTAAGGGTACTAGATCCACCAGCTTTACCCTTAAACATATAATTATAAAGTGCCCTGAGACTACTGACTGGATTAATCCCAAGATGGTAGTAGAAAAACCTGTCTTCCTTACCCGTGAGTAGCTGTTTGAATTCTTCTGGTACAGCAACTAACTCATTCACATAGTGTCCTTTGCTGTTTTCTTTAATACTCAGAGGTATCCCGTTACGATCATAAATAACAGTTGATAAAAGAGACTCGTACTTACTCTCTGCATCAGTAGATGCTAACCACATTCCAAATAGTAAAAACAGCGCTGTGCTAACGATAGTAATGTATTTGTGTCGTGTAATCGTTTCTACAGCATTTTTGATAGCTGGAGTGACTGAGCTTTTTAACATGATTACATTTTACACGTATCATGAAGTTTCTAATAAGATTTTCTTTTGATTTAGTAAAACTTTACTATCTAAACTCTCTAGCAAGGTGCGTTTTTCGGTTATGTTTCCATTTTGCAAAATGAACTTGAAGTATTTTTTCGTATCGTTATTTGAGACTGTAATATCAGTACTTTTACCAGCAAGTGCTAATTGAAATTTCTTGAACCTGGTCACCTCTTCCTTAAGTTTTTTCAGAACTGTGTTTTCCTTTAGCTTGATAGTGTCCACTAAATCTTGTAACTGCTTAATAAGGTCAACCTCATTGATATAGCCACACTTGCAGGTCTTATCTTTCGCTTTAGTGCATCCGTAATAGATATGAGTATTAAACTTTCCATTCTTTAGTTTCTTGTACTTCTCATCTGCACTGATACCAGACCCACAGAGTCCACACGTCATCAGTTTAGTGAAGGCGAACTCCTTATCATTTCTGGTCTTAAGTTCGTTGCCTTTAAGTTGTGTTTGCACCTCGTCATACAGTTCTTTGGTAATGATTGGTTCATGTTTACCCTGGTACCAAATGCCAGCACCTTTCGGGTATTCAAACTCACCATAATAAAAAGTGTTATCGAGTATCTTGTAGATATTTCCTAGGCTAAGATGCTTCTTTCCGGCCTGAGTTCTGAAGTTTAGATCAAATTTAAGCCAATGATAAAGTTTTCGTCCTGACCACTTTTCATAAGCGACTTTTTCAAACATTTGTTTGATGACAGGCGCTCTGTCTTTGTCTATAAGGCATTCATTCTTTCTGTCTAATCGCCGTTCCTTGATATAGCCAGTAGCAGCGTTGGTTGGCCACAAACCTAGTTCACATCTGGCTCTTAACCCTCGCTTCACATTTATTCCTCGGTTATCATTCTCAAGCTTTGCCTGAGAACATAGAATCATTAATAAGAACTTCTCATTGGGTGAATTACTAAACGTCTGTCCATACGTTCGTATTGAGTGGAGCTTTTGTTCGTCCATCAAGTCCACTACTGAACCTAAGTCACCAGCATTACGACTCAGCCTATCAGGCGCCCATGTGAGTATAGCGTTAAACTTTTCTTCTTTAATATCGCCTAACAACTCACTAAATACTGGTCGTTTATTTGAATCTTTAGCAGACTTTGATTCACGCCTAATATCTACTACTTCGATATTTTCTCGTTCAGCAATTTGCAACATTTCATTCACTTGTGATTCAATCGACAGAGCTTGTCGCTCATCGCTCTCAGTACTTTTCCTTGCGTATAAGCAATACTTTAATTTCGCCTCAGTTACTCCTTCTATCATATATATATTAATGACAGAACCAAAAACCCTGCATAGCTATGCAGGGTTTAAATAACGTCACATACTCGTCTTATGCAAAGAAGATTTTTGGCCTTTCTGGTTTCTTGTTAACCATTACCTCAAGCGTAACCAAAGAAAATGCATCCGCTAGGTCATCATGCTTTTCTGAACCGAAGTGTATTAACTCTTGAATTAATTTATCACTAGCTTCGTGTGGAAAGAAGACTCGCTTTTCACTCAGTGCAGTAGCAGCTAGGTTCAAACGCTCGCGTTTATCTCCAAGTGGTCGCACACCCTCTACATCAATAGCTGTCTTTTCAAAATGCTGTACTACTGCTTCTTGGTATTCAACATTTTCAATTAGGAATTCTGTAGTGAGTTTATACTTTGAATTCAATTTCAAATCAAGATATTGGATCTGTTCACATGTCTTAGGAAAGCTCATACGAGCGTGAACAATTTCAGGCAAGACGAAGATATATAGCTCACTGTTTCTGGTGCAAGCCATAATTGGAATCATTGCGGTGTAGTCAGCTGTTGTCTTTTCAGAAATGGCTAAATCAACCCCTACAAAGATACCTAAACGCTTCATGTCGCTCGGTATTTCGTGATAGGTGCGAATCCAGAGAGGGTCAATAATTTGTTCATCATCAGGGATGATTTTAAGTAGATATTCTCGTTCCCAAGCTTGCTTACTCATCACTTCTTTCCTAAGTTTCTCAAGCGATTCTTCGTCAGGAAACTTTTCTGGCCACAAACAATCACCGTGGCTAGTAATCAGGGGATAGGCTTTGAAAACACCTGATACTTCGTTGTTATCAATTTTACTCCGTAATCGAACCATGAGAGAGTCGTCGTGTACGAGATTCCCAATCAAGATAATTTTTGTGTTTAGATCTCCAGCAGGGATAATCTCACCTGTGAACCAATTAAAAGTTTTGTCTCGGTTATCTTGGGTTTTAGTAGACGCAATGTCTTCGATGTCGTCACAGATAATCAAGTCAGGGCGATGACTCTTATGTCGCAGTCCACGCATACTCTGATCGGCAGACAGCACCATAATTCGAGCATCATACTTCGGTATTACAATCGAAGATGCTCGCCATTCATCCTGTGGTTCTTCAAAAGGTCCGAGGTCTTGCTTTAAGAGTTCGTTACGTTCTAACTCAACTTTAATGTTGTGGAGCAACTGACGTGCCTGTACTTGGGTACGAGAAATTAACAAAACAAACTTCTTTTCTTGTTTACCTAAGATTGCCCAAATAGGGTACGACAAAGAAAAGATAGTTGATTTGGCAGAGCCTCGAAATGAGACAACGGCAAACAGTTTTTCATCGGTTCGTTCAGTGAATTCAATCATTTCCGTATGAAATGATGCGCTTGGATATTTGATGTACTCGTGTAGGTAGATTGGGAGAAAGTATTGATGGCTCTCTTTAGTTATTTCACGGCGCACAGCGGTGTCGTTTGTAATACGTTCTAGTAGTTCTGGTGAAAAATTATTCATGATTATGCTTGTTTATGTTTGATAATTTCAAGGCTTGTTTGATAGTTTCTTTCTGACTATCGGTTAGTTCTGGCAGTTCGTGTTTGTTGATTACTTCAACCTTCTCTTTATATGCTGGGTGGCGCTTAATAAGCCAGAAGCGTACTGCTGGGAAGTTTTGATCTTTGATAAGTTGCAGTAACTGACTCTCGCTCATATCATTAACGTAATTGACTCCATCAGCTAGAGCTTCATCAAAAGCTTTGGCGAACTCTTTGTCTGATCGCTTCCAGCGATAAACTGTATTTCGTGATAATCCTGTCTTCTCACAAGCCACCTGTACAATTGGAACCTTCTTCAGTTCCTCAAGAAACTGCTTGGAATATTTAGGTTTTTTCATAGAAGTTTTTGATTATTTCTACTTTCTTTCCTGTTAGTTTCTCGTACCGTCGTCGTACTACCTCACAGAAGATTGGATTTTGTTCTAAGGAATACACACGACGTTTTAGTGACTCAGCACAAATTAACGTACTGCCTGAGCCAGCAAATGAATCTAAGATTATGTCGTTCGGCTTTGTGCAACGTTTAATTGCTTTCTCATGCAGACTAGGTGGTTTCGATGTCGGATGCTCGTACTCAGATGACTTTAATCGTTTAGCAGTCCAAACATTACACAGGTCCTCTAGTAGTTGATTGCCCGTACCTAACTCTTTATTCATGACTTCAGTAGCGTTCTGGGTCTGTTTAGATAAATATGGTGAACCAAGCGTGCCGTAGATGCATACTTCCATTACTTTGTTGAAGGCTACAGTCGGTGTTGGGGAAGCGTTGTTTTTCAACCATATGTTCAAACGACGATTCTTGATACGAAGATCGTTATACAACGTCTGGAAAAT
>Ga0307966_1002467_pt1 | contig 14057 bp, 9 predicted proteins | sample OrgLakmetagen646_FD_203141 | JGI IMG/M metagenome (GOLD analysis project Ga0307966, IMG submission 203141) | Saline water microbial communities from Organic Lake, Antarctica - #646 | ecosystem: Environmental > Aquatic > Non-marine Saline and Alkaline > Saline | place: Antarctica: Organic Lake... | reverse complement strand
TCTAGTTCGTTCATCATACAAGGCACAAAAACACATTCACTAGTTTTAAAATACATGACGAATTCAATTCGAATTGGAATAAATGGCTTTGGCCGAATTGGTCGAAGCCTTTTTCGTTTAGCATATATACATCCCCAAATTGAAGTGGTAGTCATCAATGATTTAGCAAATGCAACCACTTTAGCTCACTTGGTAAAATACGATTCCATCCATGGTCTTTTTGGGAAAGAAGTTGTTGCTAAAAATGCTGCAATCCATATCGAAAAGCATTCTTTTCCAATTCTAAATGAGAAGTCTATTGAAAAGATTCCTTGGCAAAAATATGATGTCGATTTTGTGATAGAAGCTACAGGTAAATTTAAAACAAAAACTGAATTGCAACATCACCTTAACAATGGTGCAAAAAAAGTAATTTTAAGTGTTCCTTCCTCAGATGATTCAGTTAAAATGATTGTTCTTGGTGTGAATGATGAAGTCTTAGAACCTTCAGATTTAATGATTTCCAACGCATCTTGTACCACCAATAATGCTGCACCAATGTTGAAATTGATTCACGATGCCTTTCAAGTGGAGCAGGCTTATATTTCAACCATACATTCCTATACTAGCGACCAAAGTTTACACGATCAGCCTCATCCAGATTTGCGAAGAGCTCGTGCCGCAGGACAGTCTATTGTTCCTACTACCACAGGAGCTGCAAAAGCACTAACCAAAATTTTCCCAGATTTAGCTGATGTAATTGGGGGTTGTGGCATCCGCGTTCCTGTTCCTAATGGGTCTTTAACAGACATGACCTTGAATGTAAAACACAAAACTTCAATTGAAGAAATAAATAGCTTATTTAAAAATGCTGCAGAAACTTCTCTCAAAGGAATTTTAGCTTACACTGAAGACCCCATCGTTTCCATAGACATCAATGGGAACTCTCATTCTTGTGTTTTTGATGCCCAAATGACTTCCGTAATTGGCGGACATTTGGTAAAACTAATTGGATGGTATGATAATGAACGTGGTTACAGCAGCCGACTTATAGATTTGATTTTAAAGATGAGCTAAACCTGCCAATCAATAGTTTCTTTTCCTTGTATTTGCAACAGCTCATTTGTTTTACTAAAATGCTTGTTTTCAAACCAATACCCTCTGTTCGCGCTTAAAGGCGAAGGATGACCCGAAGTTAAAATATGGTGTTTACTAGCATCGATTAGTTTAGCTTTCTTTTTAGCAAAGCCCCCCCAAAGTAAAAACACAACTCCTTCTTTTTCAGTTGAAATTTTTTCAATTACAGCGTTGGTAAATGTTTCCCAGCCTAATTTTTGATGGCTGGCTGCTTGATTTGCTCGCACGGTTAAAACTGCATTGAGTAAAAGTACTCCTTGGTTTGCCCAATGACTTAAATCTCCATGTTGTGGATAGGATATCCCTATGTCATTTACCAATTCTTTATAAATATTGACCAAAGATGGAGGTAAGGCAATTCCTTTCTGAACAGAAAAACACATTCCGTTAGCTTGGTTGATTCCATGATAAGGGTCTTGTCCTAAAATCACCACTTTTACATCTCGAAACGGGCAAGCATCAAAAGCACTAAAAATGGCTTTTCCTTTTGGATAGCAAGTATGCGATGTATATTCTTGTTTCACAGCTTTAGTAAGTTCATGAAAATAAGGTTTTTCAAATTCAGTTGATAGTACTTTTTTCCAAGAAGCTTCAATTGTAATGTCCATTTTATTCTTTTTAGTTCGAAAATAAGCTTATTTGTTTATTTGAAGCTTTTCATTAGATTAGAATTTCAGGTTTACTAAAATTTTAAAAAAAAAATAATCGAGCAGACGAATCTCAAAACCATGTCAGTACCAGTGTCCAGACAATTTCGTCTGGATGCATCGAGAACCATTTGTGCAGGTTTGAAATAGTTCTCGATACAATTCAATGGTTTCTTGAGCCATTTAACCACTACCAATGACGTTTTTTTTAACTATTTGCATTTCAATAACTTATTTTTTTGTTTTTTCCCTTGAGGGAAATGCCGAGAGGCAATGGGTGTTCTAGTTTTCAATTCAACTTGAACACCCATCCCTAGCCCTTCTCTCAATGCCTGCCTGCTGCAGTCAGGGAAGGGGAACTTGTGTTTTTGAAATTTAGTATATCTGTTAAAACGTCACTATCCAAAAATAAAATTTGCAAAATTTTCGTGGGCTCGAACAGACATTGGTTTTCGATTACTGTCTACTTGATTTTCCAACAATTTTGAAAAATATATTTAATGTGTCTCAAACACTATCTTTACCTCCTACCTTAATGGGTAAATGCTAGATTTGTATTCTTAAATACCTATTTTTTTTTGCTCCTTTTAAGCTTAGGTCAGCAAAAAATATTAGATATATTAATTGATTAAGGTCACATCCATATTTATCAAAATTCAAAATTTACATAAGCTCGAGCAGACAAGCTCTTGGCGAAATACCAAAGCAGTCGTTTTCTACGAAAGTCAGTATCATTTTTATGGCTTTTTTGCTATTTTGTTAAGTAAGAGAATGCTTCAGTTTAAGTAAATTTGCAGTATATTTTATATTGCATGATAGATATTAGTGAAAAAACTTTACAAGACCTTGAATTTCCTGCTCTTCGAAATCAGTTAGCTGAATTTTGTATTACAGAAAAAGGAAAGGAAAAGGCCCTTAACCTTGTGCCCAAAAAGACCCACAAGCGTTCTTATTTTTCACTTTTACAAACCCAGGAGTATAAATCTTCTGCTTTTCAAGAAGTGCGTATTCCAAATCATGGTTTCGATAGAATTGACAAAGAATTGAGCTTATTGCAAATCGAAAATTCTAGATTGGAGTTAAGTGGTTTTAGAAAACTAAAAGAGCTTTCCGTTACGGCTACTACACTTCAGCTTCATTTTGAAAAATACAAGGAAGCTTATCCGCGCTTATACCAAACTTCTTCCAGTATAGAACATACGCTTTTTATTCATCAACGCATAGAAGAAGTGGTCAATCGCTTTGGTGAAATTAAGAATGAGGCTTCTTCACTTTTAGAGCAAATTAGAAAGAATTTAAACATTGTAAAGAGTAAAATAGGAAGCAGTTTTTCAAATGCCCTAGGCCGTTACAGCAGTTTTGGATACCTAGATGATATTCGCGAAAGTATTGTTGAAAATGCTCGGGTTTTGGCAGTAACTGCTATGCACAAAAGAAAAGTAAAAGGTCGTGTTTTAGGGCATTCTAAAACTGGAAGTATTATTTACATTCAACCTGAAGAAACACAACATTATGACACTGAATTTAATGAACTCCAATACGAAGAGCAAGAAGAAATTCAGCGTATATTACTAGCACTAACTGATGCAATGCGTCCATACATAAAAACGCTTGATGATTTTCAAAAGTTGTTAAGCGAATTGGATTTAATTTCAGCAAAAGTTGCTTACGCCGAATTGTACAGTGGAATCTTACCTAAGCTTAACAAAAACAAAGAGGTATATTTAAAAGACGCCTACCATCCTCTGCTTTTGATTGATAACCAAAAGAAGAAGAAAAAAACCTATCCACAAGACATCAGTTTAGATAAAGATCATCAAATTATTGTTATTTCAGGGCCTAATGCGGGAGGAAAAAGCATCACTTTAAAAACTGCAGGGCTTATACAATTGATGCTGCACTCGGGTATGCTAGTTCCAGTCCACGAATACAGTAGACTATGTTTCTTTAATAAAATACTTACCGATATTGGTGATAATCAAAGTATTGAAAATCATTTAAGTACCTATAGTTATCGTTTAAAAAACATGCGTAATTTTTTAAAGAAATGTGATGATAACACCTTGTTTTTAATCGATGAATTTGGAACAGGAACCGATCCTGAATTGGGTGGTGCTTTAGCTGAAACCTTTTTAGAAGTTTTTTATGAAAAGCAATCTTATGGAATTATAACTACACATTATGCCAATTTGAAAATGATGGCGAATGAAAACAAGGAGATTGTAAATGCAAACATGATGTTTGATGCCTACACCTTAGAGCCTATATTCAAATTGAAATTAGGAGAAGCCGGTAGTTCATTTACTTTTGAAGTAGCGCAAAAAAACGGAATACCTTATAGTTTAATCAATCGTTCTAAAAAGAAAGTTGAACGTGGAAAAATTAGGTTTGATAAAAGCATTGCCAAATTGCAAATGGAACGTTCTAAATTGGCAAAAACCAATAGCGAGCTTCAAAACAAAAAACAAGCAGCGGCAGAAGAACAAGAAAAATACGATGAGATAAATTCCCGAATCCAAGAGAAATTAGAACGATATCAAGAATTATACGATTCCAATCAGCGTATGATTAGCTTAGGTGAAAAAATAAATGGAATTGGCGAAAAGTATTTCAACTCCAAAAACAAAAAGCAACTATTTGGTGAATTCTTAAAAGTCATAGAAAAAGAGAATTCCAAACGAGTAAACGAAACCAAAAAAGAGCAACAGCGTAAAAAGAGAGAGGAACACAGGGTAAAGCAAGAACTTTCTAAAAAAGTCGAGAAAATTCGGGAGAAAAAGAAAATTGAAAAAGAAAAACAAACCGAAAAAGAAAAGGAAGAAGAGCAAAAACCAAAGATGAAACTTAAGCTAAATGATAGCGTTAGAATGATAGACGGAAAAGCAGTGGGAACAATAGATAAATTTGAGAAAGATAAAGTTGTTGTAAATTACGGCATGTTTACCACCAGTGTTTCTGAACAGCAGTTGGAATTGGTTAAAAGAGCAAAATAATGGAAAAAGAATTACAATTACCAGAAGGGAAAATGCTCATTTTATTTGATGGGGTTTGTCACTTTTGTAATGATTCCATTCGTTTCATCATGAAGAGAGATAAATATAATTTGTTTTATTTTGCTTCATTGCAAAGTGATTTAGGACAGCAAATGACCGAAGAACGAGGTATTGATACTAATCTAATAGATTCTATTATTTTAATAGACCCAGGAAACGCTTACTACTTAAAATCTACAGCAGCACTTGAAGTAGCTAAAAAACTGTCGGGCTTGTGGCCAGCTTTAAGTGTCTTTTTGTACTTACCAGAAGGATTTAGGAACTGGTTTTATGATTATTTTGCAAGAAATAGATACGATTGGTTTGGCAAAATGGAAGCTTGCCCTATGCCATCTCCAGAGGAACGCTCCCGGTTTTTAGATACTTGATTATCTTTCTGGTAATCAAGTTACTCAAATAGACAGGATTTACTTTTACTGTCTGCTCGAGTGATTTTTCAGCTTAGCAAAAAGCTGATAAATTGTATCGAGAGCTTGTGTTTGGAAGGAAGAAGTTCTCGATACTACCAGACTTCGTTACTGTCAATCAAGTAACTCGAACAGACATTTTCCAAGATTTTTTTCTGAACAAAAGAGTTTTTGTTACTGTCTGCTCGAGTGATTTTTCAGCTTGGAAAAAGCTGATAAATTGTATCGAGAGCTTGTGTTTGGAAGGAAGAAGTTCTCGATACTACCTGCTTGCCTTACTGGCAATCAAGTAACTCGAACAGACATTTTCCGATAGTTTTTTCTGAACAAAAGAGTTTTTTATTACTGTCTGCTCGAGTGATTTTTCAGCTTAGTAAAAAGCTGAGAAATTGTATCGAGAGCTCGTGATTGGTAAGGGGAGGTTCTCGATACTAACAGATTTCGTTACTGGCAATCAGGTAACTCGAACGGACAAGAACCCTCAAACTGACAATACTTTTTTAAGTAGATTCCTGACAATTTTATGCTGGAACACCCTCATACATTTTATCTCTTAATTCTTTAATGCCTGCGTCTGACATATAATTGTCAAAAGTCATCATTTTATCAATCACGCCATTGGGTGTAATTTCAATGATGCGGTTGGCTACAGTTTGGGCAAATTGATGGTCGTGTGTAGTAAATAGAATATTTCCTTTAAAGTTTTTCAAAGAATTATTAAATGCTGTAATAGACTCCAAATCCAAATGATTAGTAGGTTCGTCTAGGATAAGCACATTAGCTCTCATCATCATCATTCTACTCATCATACAGCGCACTTTTTCACCCCCAGATAAAACCTTACTGGTTTTTAAAGCTTCGTCTCCGCTAAATAGCATTTTTCCTAAAAAGCCACGAATGTAAACTTCTTCACGTTCTTCATTGGTTTTGGCATATTGTCTTAACCAATCTACCAAACTTAATTCATTTTCAAAAAACTTACTGTTATCATTTGGTAAATAAGATTGTGAAGTGGTAATTCCCCATTGGTAATTTCCGGCTTCTGCTTCTTGGTTTCCAGTAATAATTTCGTAAAAAGCACTAGTTGCCCTAGAATCCCTGGAATAAATTACCGTTTTATCTCCTTTATTCAAATTGATATTTACTTTACTAAAAAGCATTTCTCCATCCAATGAAGTTTGTAATCCTTCGGTGTGTAAAATTTGATCACCAGCCTCACGGTCACGTTCAAAAATGATAGCTGGATACCTTCTATTGGAAGGCTTAATTCCTTCAATATTTAATTTTTCAATCATTTTTTTACGGGAAGTAGCCTGTTTAGATTTGGAAACATTTGCACTAAAGCGCTCAATAAATTGCTGCAATTCTTTTTTCTTGTCTTCTGCTTTTTTGTTTTGCTGCGCGCGTTGTCTTGCTGCAAGTTGAGAAGACTCATACCAAAACGTATAGTTTCCTGAGTAGTGGGTTATTTTACCAAAATCAATATCAGAAATATGCGTACAAACCGCATCTAAAAAGTGACGGTCGTGAGACACTACTATTACGGTATGGTCATAATTAGCTAAAAAACTTTCTAACCAAGAAATGGTTTCGTAATCCAAATCGTTTGTTGGCTCATCCATAATAAGTACATCAGGATTTCCAAAAAGGGCTTTTGCAATAAGCGTTCTTACTTTTTGCTTCCCATCCAAATCTTTTACTGAGGTATAATGTAAACTAGCTTCAATTCCTAAATTAGACAACATAGATGCAGCATTACTCTCTGCATTCCATCCATTCATTTCTTCAAAATCTACTTGTAAAACTCCAACGCGTTCGCCATCTTTTTCGTTGAAATCTTCCTTAGCATAGATTTCATCCATTTCCTTTTTAATTTTATACAAAGGAGCATTGCCCATTAATACCGTATCTAAAACCGTAAAGTCGTCATATTTAGAATGGTCTTGGTCTAAAACAGACATGCGTTTTCCAGGTTCTAAATGGACGTGACCCGACGTAGGCTCTTTTGTACCAGATAAAATTTTCAAAAAAGTAGATTTACCAGCACCGTTAGCACCGATGATTCCATAACAATTGCCGTTAGAAAATGAAGTGTTCACCTCGTCAAACAAAACCCGTTTGCCAAACTGAACTGATAAATTGGAGACTGAAAGCATAGCTAAATATTTTTTTGCAAAAGTAACTATTTATTTTGGGTTTGTGAAACATAATCATTGGCAGTCTTTTAACGGTGGATTAACATGAATGGCTTAACAGTACATCTATATTTGTGAAGTAATAATTTTTGAAGTTATGCGTTTTCTGAAGGTCATTTTCCTAGTATTCACAGTTTTCTCTTGCACTACAAATACAGAATTAAACAAGAATACCATAGTATATGGTAAGATTGTAAATCCGTTAGACCAATTCCTTATACTATCAAAAAACGACAAAGTTTTAGATACTATACTACTTAATAAAGATGGTGCTTTCAATTTTGAATTTACCCAAGAGGAAGAATCCATATACTTTTTTAGACATGGTGCCGAAAAACAAATGTTATACACCAAACCAGGAGATAGTGTAGCTTTCAGATTAAACACCTTAGCTTTTGATGAATCTATTGTTTTTGATGCAAATTCTGCAGATGAAAATAATTTCTTAATCAACAGTTTTTTGTTGAATGAAAAAAATAATGATTTAATTCTATCCTACTATAAAATTGAAGTGACGGATTTTATTCAAATGACGGATTCTTTAAAAGAAATTCAACTTCAAAAATTGAATCAATTAAAGAAGAAGCATGAATTAACACCGTACTTTCTTGAAATTGCTCAAAAAACCATCAACTTTGAGTTTTATGATATGAAGGAGCGTTACGCTTTTTTAATTCGAAAATACTTCAACGAAAAGGCAAAAGAGCTAGATGATGCTGATTTTTTTAGTTACCGAAATGAAATTGATTTTAATGAAGAAAAGCTTTTTTCTCACATAGGATATTTACGATTTTTAGACAATTACCTTAAAAATAAATCTATTGAAAATTGCAAAGGAAAAATTGAAACTGGGACTTGTTTCGATTTAAATACCTTTCAAAACTTGCATAAACGAGTTGAAATTGTAAATCAGATTTTTGATGACAACACGCTAAAGGAGCAATTTTTGAAACGCTTTATTAGGAAAGAAATAATACATGCCAATGATGAAGAAGAAATTGCCAGTACACTTCGAATTTTGGACGGCATTAATTTAAGTGTGGAAGACCAAACCTACTACAATAGATTGGCAGATTTTCAGCTAAACTTTCTGGTCGGAAAATCAATTAAAAATCATGCAGTTTACAACCACGAATTTAATCAAGTAGCCTTTCATGAAATAGCAAACGGTAAACCAATGTTGGTATATTTATGGACTGCTAATTCTACATCGTTGCATCAAAAAAGGCTTGCTAAGGTAAAGGAGTTGCGTGCTAAATTTCCAGAAATAGAATTTGTGGGTATCAACATAGATTTCAACAATAAACAACTTTGGGAGCGGACACTCACCCAATATAAGTACAACAAGAATTATGAATATCAAGTTTTAGGAGAGGATAAAAACAGGGACTTGTATGAAAATTATTTATCTAAAGTATTATTTATTTCACCTGATACTGGTGAAATACAAAAAAGCACAAACTTGCTATATAGCAACCACTTAGAAAGTTCTTTATTGGCTTTTTTAAACCAATAAAAAAATCCCAAAACACAAGGAATTGGGATTTCCACTAACACACTAAGATGAATAGGTTTACCGGAAACGGTCTACAGATTTTACAAGGTCTTCATCCTTTTTAATAGCTCTGTTTGCCAGAGCCAAAAAAACGATAGAAACCAAAGGAATTAAGCCCCCAATACCTTTCTCAGAAATTTCCATTTCTCCAGGTAAGTTTAGCGCCGTATACACGAAAAATCCTATTACAAAAAAATTAATAAGTATATTAAGCCTCCCTAAAACAAATTGAAGCTGCCTTTTTTTAAATAAAAAAATACTAATCAAAGCAAGAAAAGATGATACTGCAATAGCAATTAAACTAATTGTAAAATCTGATGCCATTACAGCAGTAGTATCCTGTTGTTCCCAAAGCGGAAATTGGGTAATTAATAGGGTGTTTAAAATTACCACCATCAATAAATACAAACTTTGCCTACGCTGAATCATGTTTTTGATTTATCTTTTCTAAAATCAACGCAAAAATAATAGAATATTTAAGATATTTTGATAAAAAAGAAAATAATGTTGTATACTTGCATCAGCAGGAATGTTGCGCTCTTTGCAATAACCTCATTCACAAAATATAAGACCCCTTATTAAACTCTTTTTTTTAATACTATTCCTTATTATACATGTTAGAAATATCAGAATTAAAGTCTAAAAAACTTCCCGAGTTACAAGCCATTGCTCAAAAACTCGAAATTCCAAAGTACCGTTCTCTTAAAAAACTAGATTTGGTTTACCAAATTCTTGACTACCAAGCTGCTAATCCGCAGGTAGTTAAAGATGTTGTTTTAGCAGATGAAAAATCAGAACCAACACCAAACAGCACAGAAAACAACCAGAAGAAGGCTGCTCCCAAAAAAGCAGCACCTAAGAAAACGAATAACAAAGCAAATGCAGATGATTCATCTAAAAAAGATGATCATAAAAAAACACAACGACCTAGAACGAACAACACACAATCGAGTGCTGGTCAAGATGATAAAAAAGAGCAGGAGAATAAAAGAACTGCTCCTAAGCCTAAACCGAATCAAAAGAACACTCGTCGTCCTAATACAAAAGCGGATCACAAAGAAGATGATGTCACTAAGAATAGTCAGCCACAGGATAAATCGCAGTCACAAAAAGACAAGCAACGTCAAGATAGGTCTAAATTTGAAAAGCAGCAGCCTGATAAACAAAATCAAGATCAACAAAAACCTCAGCGAAGAGACCCCAAGCAAAACACCAATACACAAAACAATAAGCCAAAGCCTAATCCAAATCAAAAAAACAAGTACAAACAACCAGAGTACGAGTTTGATGCAATTATAGAAAGTGAAGGTGTTTTAGAGCTCATGCCAGATGGCTATGGATTTTTACGTTCTTCAGATTACAATTATTTATCCTCTCCAGATGATATTTACCTTTCTCAATCTCAGATTAGATTGTTCGGTTTAAAAACAGGAGATACGGTTTTAGGTCAGGTCAGACCACCTAAAGAAGGGGAAAAATATTTCCCATTGATTAGAATTGTCAAGATAAATGGGTTGGATCCGCAAGTAGTTCGCGATCGTGTATCATTTGAACATTTAACACCGCTTTTCCCAGAAGAAAAATTTATCCTAGACGGGAAACGTTCTAGCATTTCTACACGTATAATGGATCTTTTTGCTCCCATAGGAAAAGGACAGCGAGGCATGATTGTTTCGCAACCTAAAACTGGAAAAACAATGTTGTTGAAAGACATTGCAAACTCTATTGCAGCTAACCACCCAGAAGTGTATCAAATTGTATTACTGATAGATGAACGTCCTGAAGAAGTTACCGACATGCAACGGAATGTACGTGGTGAAGTAATTGCTTCTACTTTTGATAAAGAAGCACATGAGCATGTAAGAGTTGCAAATATTGTAATTGAAAAAGCGAAACGTTTAGTTGAATCTGGTCATGATGTAGTTATCTTATTAGATTCAATTACCCGACTGGCTAGAGCATACAACACAGTGCAACCATCTAGTGGAAAAGTATTGAGTGGAGGTGTAGATGCCAATGCACTGCACAAGCCAAAACGCTTTTTTGGTGCAGCTAGAAATATAGAAAATGGTGGCTCTTTGTCCATCATTGCAACAGCACTTACTGATACAGGTTCTAAAATGGATGAAGTTATTTTTGAAGAATTTAAAGGAACTGGAAACATGGAATTGCAATTGGATAGAAAGATTTCAAACCGAAGAATTTTCCCATCAATCGATTTGAATGCATCCAGCACCCGAAGAGATGACTTGCTTTTAGACGAAAATACAATTCAGAAAATGTGGGTATTAAGAAAATACTTAGCAGATATGAATCCTATTGAAGCTATGGAATTTATTCAAGGACGTGTAAAACAATCTAAAAATAATGTAGAATTTTTATTCTCTATGAATAATGGCTAACATAATTTTCTTTTTTTTGACGAATTGAGTTGTGATTCTTACTTACAATCAAAAAACTTTACTGGTTACTGTCAGCTCGAGTGATTTTTCAGCTTGGTAAAAGCTGAGAGATTGTATCGAGAGTTGTTGTTTGTTAGGATAAGTTCTCAGATACTGTCAGCTCGAGTGATTTTTCATCTTGGTAAAAGCTGAGAAATAGTATCGAGAGTTGTTGTTTGTTAGGATAAGTTCTCGATACACTTTCATTGACTTTTTTCACCAAAAACTCATTGAAACCACTCGAACAGACATTGTTCTCAGATACTGTCAGCTCGAGTGATTTTTCATCTTGGTAAAAGCTGAGAAATAGTATCGAGAGTTGTTGTTTGTTAGGGAGAAGTTCTCGATACACTTTCATTGACTTTTTTCACCAAAAACTCATTGAAACCACTCGAACAGACATTGTTCTCAGATACTGTCAGCTCGAGTGATTTTTCAGCTTGGTAAAAGCTGAGAAATAGTATCGAGAGTTGTTGTTTGTTAGGGAGAAGTTCTCGATACACTTTCATTGATTTTTTTCACCAAAAACTCATTGAAACCACTCGAACAGACATTGTTCTCAGATACTGTCATCTCGAGTGATTTTTCATCTTGGTAAAAGCTGAGAAATAGTATCGAGAGTTGTTGTTTGTTAGGGAGAAGTTCTCGATACACTTTCATTGATTTTTTTCACCAAAAACTCATTGAAACCACTCGAACAGACATTGTTCTCAGTTACTGTCAGCTCGAGTGATTTTTCAGATTGGTAAAAGCTGAGAAATAGTATCGAGAGTTGTTGTTGTTTAGATAAAAGTTGTCGATACAATTCAATTGCTTTTGTAGCCATTGAATCACTCGAACAGACATTTGGATAGATAATTAATTTTTAATAGCAATTAGCAATAACTTATTCTTCGACCTTTCCATCTGCAATTAAACGATCTTTTCGATTGGCAACTTCCCAAGCTATATGAAAAACCAATTGCGAACGTTTTTGTAATAATTCAAAGTTTATTTTATCAGTGGTATCTGTTGGTTTATGGTAATCATCATGCAAACCACTAAAGAAAAAGATCGAAGGAATTCCGTTTTTTGCAAAATTGTAATGATCGCTTCTGTAGTATAATCGCATTGGTTCATCTTCTGCATTGTAGGAAAAGTCTAAGTTTAAGTTGGTGAATAGCTCATTTTGGGTTACCGCTATCTTATGTAATTCTGTACTTAAACGATCAGCTCCAATAAGGTAAATATATTCTTGTTTGTCTTTAGGCTTTTTTCCATAATTGGTATCAACTCTTCCAATCATATCTATATTTAGGTCACTTACTGTATTTTTTAAAGGATAAATAGGATTTTCCGAGTAAAATTTAGAGCCTAATAATCCCTTCTCTTCACCAGTAACGTGTAAAATTAAAATACTTCTTTTTGGACCGTTGCCTTGATTTTTAGCTAAGTTGAAAGCTTCTGCAATTTCCATTAAAGCCACTGTTCCAGAACCATTATCATCTGCGCCGTTGTAGATGTTTCCTTTATCGTCTATTCCAACATGGTCGTAGTGTGCAGAAAGAACAACAATTTCCTCTGGTTTTTCGCTTCCTTCAATAAAAGCTAATACATTTTCAGAATCGTTGTATTTGTTATTGAAGTAGCTACTCGGGATTTTTTGAAGATATGAATCTCCATTTCCGAAGCCAATTTCATTTTTACTATAATATGAAGAAAGGTATTCTGCTGCTTTTTTCTGTCCGGCTTCTCCCGTATCTCGACCTTGATATTTATCTGAAGCAATTTCAGTTAGATAAGCCTTTAATTCTTCAACACTAATGCTTTTTGCATATTCTGCCGATGAGACTGACTTATCTTCTTGTTTTTGCTCTTTTGGATGGCTGCTACAAGCCATTAACATTATAATTGAAAGAATAGATAAACTTAGCTTTTCCATGAATTGTAATTTTGTGTTTAATATCGGACTAAAATAATGGGTTTTTCCATAATTTACCCTAGAAATCTATGTTAAAACCAAGGAATAAATCTAAGAATTAAACAACGAAAATATATTTTGTATTTAAAAAAAGGGGTGTATATTTGCAACCGCAAAAGCTAATAGTTTTTGTCAATAAATATGCTGAAATTGAAATTCAATTTTACAATCTTTTAAAAGACATATTTATAGTTTTGGAGAAATGGCAGAGTGGTCGAATGCGGCAGTCTTGAAAACTGTTGAGGGTCACACCTCCGGGGGTTCGAATCCCTCTTTCTCCGCAAAAGGAAAACCCACAACAAAAGTTGTGGGTTTTTTTGTTGATTGTAAAATTAAGGAATGTGTTTCTGAAAATTTTACAAGGAACAAAAAACAAAACATGCGATAGCTTGATTTGGTTTTCTATGCTTGCAATGGATACTTTGATTTGGGATCAACTCTGTTAATCCCTCTTTCTCCGCAAAAGGAAAACCCACAACAAAAGTTGTGGGTTTTTTTGTTGATTGTAAAATTCAGAAAAGCATTTCTGAAAAATTCACAGGGTATAAGAAGTATTACAAGTTATAGCTTGATTTTAGTTTTCTATGCTAGTAAGGTTACTTTGAATTGGGGCAAAAAAGTAAATCTCACTTATTCCACAAAATAAAAACCAGATAAAGTATTCAGTTTTTTGCTCTAGCTTT
>Ga0307966_1002465_pt1 | contig 14060 bp, 13 predicted proteins | sample OrgLakmetagen646_FD_203141 | JGI IMG/M metagenome (GOLD analysis project Ga0307966, IMG submission 203141) | Saline water microbial communities from Organic Lake, Antarctica - #646 | ecosystem: Environmental > Aquatic > Non-marine Saline and Alkaline > Saline | place: Antarctica: Organic Lake... | reverse complement strand
TGAACTGGGGCAGCCATTCCAATCCCTCCTAATACCAACAAGATAAATCCTGCAGAATACCCAAGGTTTGCAGTGGATTCCATACTGAAAAACACTACATAAGTCATAAAGTAATAGCAAACCCAAATACCTACAGTTGCAACCCAAAATAGCACTGGATTTTTCAGCTTTCTTACGGAAGTGATTCCTTCAACCAATTGACGAAGAAAAGCAGTCAACTTATTGTAGTACTTGTTTTTTCTTAGAAATGCCTGATTTCTCTTTAAAAGGAAGAAAATCAAAATAGCTCCAAATAAAAAAGTGATACCTATTGAGATTAATGTTATAAAGTTTTCTTCTAAACTAGTGGCTTTGTCTAAAAAAAGATTTAAAATGAAATCTTTTAATCTTCTAAATTCTATTGCAAGGGTAAATGCCACTATCGCAAGTAAGCAAATCATATCGAAAACCCGTTCAGTCACCACACTCCCGAAACCTCTACTCACGGAAACATTATCAGTTTTTTTCAAAACCCCACACCTAGAAACCTCTCCCATTCGAGGCACCACAAAATTCGCAAGATAGCCAACCATTACAGCTAAAAAAGTTCTTGAAGTTTTGAGTTGATACCCCAGTGGTTCCAGCAACATATTCCAGCGCCAAGCTCTCAAAAGATGGCTAACCATCGCTAATGCTATAGAAAGATATATCCAATTCAGGTTAGCTGTTCTGAACCTTCCCATCATCTCATTAAAATCTTCATCTTTATAGAGGTACCAAAAAAGTAAGGCTGCTATAGCTAAAGAAAAAGTGTACTTAAGAAATGATTGAATTCCTTTTCTCAATGATTAGGGCAGTTTATTGTTAGCATCAGGGAATATCAAAGAAGGTTTGAATGACTTTGCTTCTTCAAAGTCCATATGTGCATAACTGATGACAATAATAATATCACCTACTTGCACTTTACGAGCAGCAGGCCCGTTCAAACACACCATACCTGATCCTCGCTCACCTTTAATAACATAAGTCTCCAAGCGCTCACCATTATTGATGTTTACAATCTGGACTTTTTCGTTCTCTATAATATTAGAGGCTTCCATCAAATCTTCATCGATAGTGATGCTACCTACATAGTGTAATTCAGCCTGAGTAACTTTTACTCTGTGAATTTTTGATTTACAAACTTCAATTAACATACTATACTCTTCAAATTGGGATGCAAAGTTATGAAATTAAATAGTGCCCATGAGACAATTACACGAGATAAATTTATCTCGATTGCAATCGGGATTATGCCAGAGAATCTTTTATCTGTGAAAAAATCATTAGTTTTCATATAAATACATATTATCTATCAATCTCACATTTCCGACAAACCCTGCAATGCACAGAACGGTATCCGGGGCTAAGTAGTTCTCACTTTTAGGAAGTAAATCTTGGTCACTTACCACTTCAAAATATTCCAATTGCGCATTATGTCCTTTAAAGAGTGAATCTACCTTCCTATGAGCTTCCTCCACGGACTGCAAATCTTTTATCCTGGCTTTAGCTTCAACTAGGGCAGTATAAAATATTTTAGCTTCCGCACGTTCTTCTGTACTCAACTGCTCATTTCTTGAAGACATCGCTAATCCATGAGGTTCTCTTTTAATAGGCACAGTAATAATTTCAAGATTGAAGAATAATTCCTCAACTAGCTTTTTTATAATGGTTAATTGTTGCAAATCTTTCTGACCGAAAAAAGCAAAATCAGGAAGCACAATATTAAAGAGCTTGGAAACAATTAGTGCAACTCCGCTAAAATGTGCCGGTCGGAACTTTCCTTCCATCACTTTATCTAATGGTCCAAAATCAAAACTGATAGTATTCCTGCCAGCGTACATCACTTCATCGGAGGGAAAGAAAAGAATATCACAGCCCTTTGCTTCGAGTAAAACTTTATCTGTATCTATATTTCTGGGATACTTTTTTAAATCATCAGGATTATTGAATTGCGTTGGATTCACATATATACTACAAACCACAATATCCGCCTTTTCTTTAGCTGCAGCAACTAAGCTCAAATGACCCTGATGCAAGGCACCCATAGTAGGAACAAAGCCCACTCTTTTACCTTCTGCCTTAAATTTATTTATAAGATCCTGTATTTCAGCAATTGAGCCAGTTGTAATCATAAAAAAGCGCGAAATTAGAAAGTTTTAGAACAAATCTAGCTGATTAATCAAAAAAATAATGGAAAGTGAGTATTTTTTTGTATTTTTGTACTTCGTTTATGAATTAATCAAATCCAATAAGCATATGTCAAAGCTTCGAATTCTTTACGTAGCAAATGAAATCAATCCATTTTTAAAAACATCAGAAGTAGCAGAATTTGTACGAAAACTCCCTCAAGCCATGCAGGAAAGAGGTATGGAGATTCGTATTTTAGTACCCCGCTTCGGACTAATTAACGAACGGAAAAACAGATTACATGAAGTAGTACGCCTTTCGGGTATCAATATCTCCGTTGGGGAAGAAGAGAAACCTTTAATCATAAAGGTGGCATCGATTCCTAACGCAAAACTTCAAGTGTATTTTATTGATAATGAAGATTACTTCCAACGTAAATTTGTCTTTCATGACAAGGAAAATAAATTCTATCCTGACAATGACGAAAGAGCAATATTTTTCTGTAAAGGAGCGTTGGAAACAGTTAAGAAACTAGGTTGGGCGCCTGATGTAGTGCATTGCAACGACTGGATGACCAGTTTAATTCCAATGTACTTAAAAACCACTTATAAAAACGATCCAATATTTAAAGATGCAAAATCTGTATTTACTGTGTATAATACAGAATTCTCTCATAAATTTGGGACAGATTTGGTGGACAAAGTAAAAATGCTCGATATAGAAGACAGCATGTTGTCCAATCTAGAATCAGCCGATTATGAAGGGTTCATAAAAATCGGTGCAGAATATGCAGATGCAGTTATTAAAGCAGGTGATGAGTTTAAAGGAAACCTTGATGAATTATTTTCAACATTCGACAAAGAAAAGAAAGTTGACACCATTGAAAAAGGAGAAGATTTTGAAGAATCTTATTTCAACCTATATACAGAATTGGCAGGCTAGTGCTGCCGTCTCAATGATTACAGGGCCAGCTATCCTGCTGGCCTTTTTTTTCGCCTCATGTGAAGAGCCAATAGAAGTAGAGGGCGATTTAGTTCCCGGAGGGAATAATACCGAAATTCGCTATGTGGAAATCCCTCTTGAGATGTCGCATACGACATTTGACTCCCTTTTAATCAGTTCTACGACAGTAGCAGGATCTAGAGGGCAAGTTTTTTTCGGACACCAAAACAGCCCTGAAATAGGTAATTTATCAGCTCAGGCATACTTTGGGGCTATTTTAAGTGCTGGAACGGTAAGAGATAGCATCAGACTTGGGAGTGAAGTTGTTGAAACTAAACTACACTTGGGCCTGAACTATTATTACGGAAATGATTTTGATCAACCTCAGGAAATTAGACTTTTCCGCTTAGAAGATACTCTTCAAATTTCAAATAAAAATTACACTATTTATGATGAAATAAATGTGGGTTTAAGAGCCTCAAATGAAGAAAGCACCCTGATAGATCCGACAGATTCAATTCCTGATTTTATTACCTTACGGAATGAAATAGGTAGAGAATTATTAGATCTAGCAATGAATGAGGATCTAAATTTGGAAGATATTTATAATTCCTTAAAGGGGTTTAAATTAATAGTTGAGCCTAGGCAAAATAATCTACAAGCATTAAACATATTTAGTGAGGATTCATATTTCGAAGTTGTTTATCAATCTCCAACTGCAGATACTTTACAAAGCGTAAGATACAATTTGTTTGGTTCAAGCTTTACGCATATTGATTTCCAACCTGGTTCTTTAATCCCAAATTCTTATAAGAGTGAAAATAGTTTTAATTTAACCGATCCAAGTAAGGCATACTTTAATAACCTTTTAGGAATAAGCCCTAAATTTAATTTGGATCGATATCTTTCGTTTATTGACACTGTAGATTATATGCAAATCAATAAGGCAGAAATATTAGTTGAAAGTCAGAACTTCAATAGTACCAGTACTCCTTCAGATCAAATGAGACCCGTTCAAAACGTGGTGCCTTATATTGTAAATGGGCAAGGAAATTTTTCTAAAAAAGGAGAAGATTTTTGGGCTATCCAATCTAACTTTAATTCGAATGGTGGGATATCTCCTCAAGACGGAGGAACATCCTCAATTAATTTAAGGTATGATGAAGGTAAGAAATCCATTAGCGGGGATATTAGCTTTTTTCTTCAAGAAATTTACAACGATCCTTCTTTCTGGGAAGAAGATAATAACCTTGTTTTTACGGGTCAATTTATAAGAAGAAATGATGATCCCTTCATCGAAACACCTAGAATTAACCTAGGAAATTTTGACAACCTTTTGGTTGATAAAGAAAACATTAAATTAAAGATATATTATACCACTTTTAAATAAATTGCAATATGTGTGGAATCGTAGCATATGTAGGTCATCAGAATGCTTCTGAGATTATCATTAAAGGATTAAAAAGATTAGAATATAGAGGTTATGACAGTGCTGGTATTGCACTTATGAATGATGACGTTCTTAATGTTTTTAAAAAGCAAGGAAAAGTAAGTGAACTAGAGGCTCATCTGAAAGATAAAAACACCAAAAGTAATATTGGTATTGGTCACACTCGGTGGGCAACCCACGGTGCACCAAGCGATGAAAATGCTCATCCTCACTATTCCGCTAGTGGTGATTTAGCCATTATTCACAACGGGATTATTGAAAACTATTCTTCACTAAAACAAGATTTAGAAAATAAAGGCTACACTTTTAAAAGTGAAACTGATTCTGAAGTTTTCATTAATTTTATAGAGGATATTTATAAAAATAGTGGTGTTTCATTAGAAGAAGCCGTTCGATTAGCTTTAACTAAAGTCATTGGAGCTTACGCTATTGTAATAATGTCTACCCAGCATCCTAAACAATTGATTGCTGCTCGAAAAGGAAGTCCGTTGGTAATTGGTGTGGGAAAAGATGAATTTTTCTTAGCCTCTGATGCAACTCCGATTGTAGAATACACTAACGAGGTGATCTATGTAAATGACTATGAAATTGCTGTCATTAAAGATGGTGAGATTGCTATAAGAGATACCAAGGATGTTAAAACCACTCCATATATTCAAAAAGTAGATATGGAATTGGAGGCCATCGAAAAAGGTGGATTTGAGCATTTCATGTTGAAAGAAATCTTTGAGCAACCAAAATCTATAAAAGACTGCTTCCGAGGTAGATTAATTGCAGATGAAGCTAAATTAGTTTTGGGAGGAATTAGAGACTACGCCACAGCTCTTATAAATGCCGATAGAATTGTGATTGTAGCTTGCGGTACTTCTTGGCATGCAGGCTTGGTAGCTGAATATATTTTTGAAGAGTTTTGCAGAATTCCAGTTGAAGTAGAATATGCTTCAGAATTCCGATACAGAAATCCTGTAATACGTGAAGGAGATATTGTGATTGCAATTTCTCAGTCTGGTGAAACAGCGGACACCTTGGCCGCCATGGAACTGGCAAAATCCAAAGGTGCTATCGTTTTAGGTGTATGTAACGTGGTCGGCTCTTCTATTTCAAGACTCTCTCATGAAGGTGTTTATACACACGCTGGACCTGAAATTGGTGTAGCCAGTACAAAGGCCTTTACAGCTCAGCTGACGGTCTTAACAATGATAGCTTTAAAAACCGCGCTACTTAAAGGAACAATAGCTGAGCAGCGTTACAGAGAAATTTTAGTTGACTTAGAAAATATACCCAATAAGGTTGAGAAAGCACTGAAAACTGATGACCAAGTCAAAAGTATTGCTGCGATTTATAAGGACGCGACAAACTTTCTCTATTTAGGAAGGGGGTACAACTTCCCTGTTGCTTTGGAAGGGGCATTAAAATTGAAAGAAATTTCTTACATCCATGCTGAAGGATATCCAGCTGCAGAGATGAAGCACGGCCCAATCGCCTTAATTGACGAAGAAATGCCAGTGGTTGTGATTGCTACAAGAGATAGTTCTTATGACAAAATTGTTTCCAACATCCAAGAAGTTAAAGCAAGAAAAGGAAAGGTTATCGCAGTAGTTTCAGAAGGGGACTCCCTAATACCGGGCATGGTGGACCACACTATTGAAGTTCCAGGTACTCATGAATCTTTAATGCCTATGGTTTCGACTATTCCACTTCAACTTCTATCCTACCACATAGCAGTTATGAGAGGATGTAATGTTGATCAACCTAGAAATTTAGCCAAGTCTGTGACGGTAGAATAAACAATTTTATAAAAATCATTAAATTAAAAATAAAAAATAGAGAGCCGAAAGCTCTCTATTTTTTTATATCATAATTCATCTAGCCTGTAACAACTTACTATTTTTTGGGTACTCTGAAATCATTTTAATTCAATAAGTGTCCTAAAATCTTGTAGCTTTGCCTCATACAAAAAGATGATACCTATTTAATTATCATATATCTAATTTCTAATTAGGAAAAATAAATTGGCAAAAGTTAAATCAGCATATTTCTGTCAGGAGTGTGGACATGAGTCACCTAAATGGGTTGGGAAATGCCCTTCTTGCGGACAATGGAATACATTTGTGGAAGAAGTAGTCACAAAAGAAAAATCCTCAAGTGGCTATCAATCATCAAAAAAGACCTCCAATAAACCGATAGCAATACAGGAAGTAGAGAGTACAAAAGAAGCTAGAATTAAGGTTCAGGATAGAGAATTAAGTAGGGTTTTGGGTGGAGGAATAGTACCTGGTTCATTGGTATTAATTGGTGGAGAACCTGGAATAGGTAAATCTACCTTGATGCTTCAAATCGCTTTGCAACTTTCCCATCTTAAAATTCTTTACGTGAGTGGTGAAGAGAGTGCACAACAAATTAAAATGCGTGCTGACAGAATGGAGCATGATTCCAAAAACTGTTTCATCCTTACAGAAACGCATACCTCTGATATTTTTAGGGAGGTTGAAGCCCTTGGCCCAGATTTATTAGTGATCGATTCCATTCAAACTTTACATTCACCCAAAATTGAATCCGCTGCAGGTAGTGTTGGTCAAGTTAAAGAGTGTACAGCTGAACTGATGCGTTTCGCCAAGGAAAATAAAATCCCAGTTTTTCTAATCGGACACATCACAAAAGATGGTGCTATTGCAGGACCAAAAGTATTGGAACATATGGTGGATGCCGTACTTCAATTTGAAGGCGATCGCCATTTAACTTATCGAATTCTGAGGACTACAAAAAATAGGTTTGGTTCTACAAATGAACTTGGAATTTATGAAATGATGCAAAACGGTCTGCGTCAAGTAAGCAATCCATCAGAAATTTTAATTTCACAAAAAGACAAAGACAGTAGCGGAACAGCAATTGGAGCGACCTTAGAAGGCAATAGACCCCTTTTAATTGAAATACAGGCACTGGTTAGTCCAGCTACATACGGCACTCCTCAGCGATCTGCCACAGGTTATGACAACAAGAGACTTAATATGTTGCTCGCGGTATTAGAAAAAAGAGGGGGCTTTCGCTTAGGTATTCAAGATGTATTTTTGAATGTTGCTGGAGGCGTCCGTGTCGAAGATCCTGCCATGGATTTAGCCGTTTGTTTAGCTATTATTTCATCCTTGGAAGAAATCCCGCTTTCCTCCAAAATTGCAGTAGCCGCAGAAGTGGGCTTGAGCGGTGAAATCCGAGCCGTCAACAGAATTGAAAATCGAATAGCTGAGGCAGAGAAATTAGGTTTCACAGAAATTTTAGTTTCTAAATTTAGTATGAAAGGAGTAGATACTTCTCGCTACAGCATTGAAATTAAGATTTTTAGTCAGCTGGGCGAAGTGATCAGCTACTTATTTGGTTGATAGGAAAGCTCTGGTGTTAAGACTGAAACCGTTTGATCTGTTGCACTGAGTGACCTCAACGCTGTTCAATAAATAAACAGTTAACCAGCAAAAGGGAAGGCCACAAAGATTACAGGATGAAATCGGTTTTTATTGTCAAACATCCATTTTTCCAACTGAATTAATTTTCTGATATTTAAGTTTTCTCCCCAAAACAGAGTTATATATGCAAGAATTTTTTCAAGAACTGGGATTTTCCAGTGATCTCTTTGCCTTTTTTATTCTGCCTTTGCTGATCTTTTTGGCAAGAGTAGCAGATGTTTCTATCGGTACTATCCGAGTTATCTTGGTAATGCAAGGCAAAAAAGGGCTTGCACCACTTCTTGGTTTTTTCGAATCATTAATATGGTTGCTAGCTATTGGTCAAATATTCCAGCATATTGATAATCCTGTAAGTTATATTTCCTATGCCTCGGGCTATGCTTTTGGAACTTATGTTGGCATTATTCTTGAAGAAAAAATGGCTATTGGGAGAGTGGTTGTTAGGGTAATTACTGCGTTACCAGCAACTAATTTGATTGAATATTTGGAAAGGAAAAATCATCGGTATTCTAATATTGATGGTACGGGAAATGATGGTAAAGTGAATATTATTTTCACTGTAGTTAAAAGAAACGCCCTGAAGGAACTGATCCCTAAAGTGAAAGAATATAACCCAAAAGCTTTTTTCACAATTGAAGGGGTAAAAAAGGTAAGTGATGAGGATATGTCATTTAAGGAAAACAAAGGGATTGTTTTAGGTAAAATGTTAGATATCCGGAGCAAATAATGTTAATATTCATGCCATCTATTCATAAATTAAATGAATGGTTTTTGCATACTCAAATCCATTATGCTATTTTGTATGGATTTTACAATTTCCAATTGCCAGATCTATTGAAGAATAATTAAGGTGGATGATAAATGTGTGGCATCATTTTAGCTTATTCACCTATTTAAATTGAACTATAAATCCTAATGAAAAGAATTGCTATAAATTTGTTCTTAGTAATATCATTATCAGGTTTTTGCTTGCCATTTGCCCAAGCTCAGAACGAATCGCTTTTTGCTGATGTCCGATCTGCACTTAAGGCAGGTAGCTCGAAGGAATTGTCTCAGCATTTTCATGATAATATCGAGCTTAATATTAATAATGAATCTGGAAATTACAGCAATGTTCACGCTGAAATATATCTAAAGGAATTCTTTAAAAAGCATGAACCCATAAGTTTTGAATATGCTCATCAAGGAGGCTCCCCTGAAGGATTAAACTATGCTATTGGAAATTATGTGTATTCCGAAGGCACTTACCTAGTTCTTATTCGTGCTAAAAAAATTAAAGGGAAAGAAAAGATTTATATTATAGACTTTTCTAAGGAATAATCATTTCCACCTTTTCCAACTCAGGGTCTCTTCCGGCATTACGAACCATAATAAAATGTAAACCAAAATACCCGGAAAAGCAGCACTTAAAATCGAAATCAAAATGTAAAGTAGTCGTACTTTACCGGCATCCCATCCGAAGTACTTTGCAATTCCTCCGCACACCCCTGCGAATACTCTTTCTCTCGTTCTTTCTAACTTCTTTTCCATTTTTCGTTTTTTTTAAAATTACAGTTCAAGATGAATGCCAAACTATAAAATCTACTCTAATTAGTGTATTTGCCTATTTCTCCGCTCTCACTGTTCATTTCTGAACATTCAATTTTACCATATTGAACACTGCCCAAAATCCTTATATTTGTGGCTTTAAGTTTAAAAAGACCGAATGTATAATATAGTCAAGTCCCTAATATATGCTTTTATCCGTATTTTCTTAAATACAAGCCTATCATTTAGTTATCGTAATATTATAGTTACGGGTTATGATAAAGTCAAAAATAAGAAACCAATACTGTTTGTAAGCAACCACCAGAATACATTTATGGATGGATTGGTATTGGTTAAAGTGGCTCCAAATATCAATCCCAATATTTTGGTTAGGGCTGATATTTTTAAATCAAGATGGGCTTCTTTGGCATTGGATATTATTCGATTAATCCCCATTTATAGAAAGAAGGATAATATGGGTAGTGTGGCGCAAAATAATGAAATCTTTAAAAAATGCTTTGATCTCTTCCAGCAAGGAAAGCCTTTATTAGTTTTCCCTGAAGGAAATCATGCTTTCAAGAGATTTTTAAGACCCTTGCAAAAAGGACCTGCTCGTATCGCATTTCAAGCAGAAGAAGAAAACAATTTTCAATTAGGGCTAAAAATAGTTGCTTTTGGCTTACATTATGAAAACCATTCACAAAGGTGGCATGATTTACATGTCCACTTTGGAGATGCCTTTAATGTCATTGATTTTCAGAAGGTTTATGAAGAAAACCCTATTAAAGCTCAAAAACAAATCACTGATAAGATAAAAGCAGATATATCCGCTGAAATGGTAGATATCCAATGGCACTCGCAGTATGAATTCATGGAACAGCTTAGAATTCTGCTTAAACCTTATGCCATCAACTGGGCAGAGAATAAGAAATCCATTGTACATGCAGAAAGTGAGGTAGTCAACAAAATATCAAGGCATCTTCAAGAAGAGCAAGAAAAAGCCTCAGTTTTAAAGAGAAAAACAAGGGCATATTTTGAAAAAGCAAATAAAAATAGACTTTCAGAAGATTTTATAGCAAAAAAGCCAAATTTACTTGGCTTCATTTTCAAGGCAATTGGTATTTTAATTGGGTTTCCATTTTGGCTTATGGCTAAAGTGGTCAATTTTATTCCAGAGTATCTAATTGAAAAAAAAATAATCATTGGAGTAAAAGATATTACTTGGCATCTTTCCTTACGAAGTGGAATTTCATTATTTCTTTTTCCGATCTATTATTCAATTATCTTCTTCATCATCGGCTTCAATCTTAACTGGATCGTAGCAGGAATAGTTGTATGGTCATTCCCGCTCATTTCCGTGGTAATGTATGAAACGGAATACCATTTTAAGAAATTGAAAAATAGTTTTATTCTGTTTCAAAAGCCCGAGATATTAACGGACCAACAAGAATTGATTCGTGAATTTAAGGCGCTATTATGATGATTTTCTGTAGCCAACATCCCGATACTCTTGATTGACTGCGCATGAAGCAGGACAAATCTTTAAAATCACACTAGGAGCACCAGCACGGATCTTTTGCTTATGTCAGATAGCAAATGAGACAATTATCTTTATCGGGAATCATCTCTGATTATAAGTAAATGTCTGCCGTGAAAACATGAGCCATTTCCGTAGCAACCTCCACCATTACCTTCTTTAAAATATAATCAGTTAATCACCTCCGATTCAATAGAAAACGTCACTTCTTCTTTCATCACCATTTTCTGCTTTCCGAAGATTTTATAGGAATCCAAAACGGTTAAATCGTCAGTGTTGTCAAAATTGATTTCAAAATTTCTTTCCGAAAGATAAAGTGCATTATTTTCATGATAGCGAGCCTCTAACTTTGTTACCGAGCTATCATTGTTGAAATACACATACAGATACTCTATACCTAGAGAGGGCTTTTCTGTCGTATATCTCCAGATTTTACCATCGCTGGTTTTTTCTTCTGTGGCTTCATAAGCATCAAATAAAGTAGGCTTATTGATATCTGCTAATTTAAAAACTTCCAATTCATTTTTCCAACCTAAGGAATCAAATTCAATGGTATCACTTTCCTTTTTACCATCTACTTCAATGGACTTCTCCACTTTAGGGCGCATATCTGAAAGTAATTCCGTTTGCTGGTCTATTAAAGACTCTACATCAAAATATTCATAAATCGGCTTTTCTCTTACGGCAGTTTCGCAGGCGAAAAACAATATAATTGGAAGAGCGAAAACTAGATTACTAAGTTTTTTCATATTTGAATTCTATAGAGGTACAATAGGGATTCTTCAAAAAGCTCCCTATAAAGTTTGTTAATCAATCAGAAAATTACCTGTCATTTCTTTAGGGACATCCACATCCATAATTTTTAAAATCGTGGGGGCCAGATCACCTAGTTTACCATCTTTAATAGTACCATTAAATCCCGGATCAACCAAAATACAAGGCACTAAATTAGTAGTATGCGCAGTGTTAGGCGTTCCGTCCTCATTAATCATGAAATCAGAATTTCCATGATCAGCTATAACAATTGTTGCATAACCATTCTTTTGTGCTACGTCAATCACGGATTTTGCACAACTATCCACGGTTTCACAAGCCTTAACAGCCGCTTCGAAAACGCCAGTATGACCTACCATATCAGGATTGGCAAAGTTCAAACAAACAAAATCGGTTTCCCCTTTCTCCAATTCTGGAATGATTTTATCTCGAATATCTCCGGCACTCATTTCCGGTTGCAAATCGTAAGTAGCTACTTTTGGAGATGGACACATAATACGTTTCTCACCTTCAAACTCAGTTTCTTTTCCTCCAGAGAAGAAGAAAGTCACATGTGGATATTTTTCGGTCTCTGCAATTCGGATTTGTTTCTTGCCATTTTTCGCAAGAACTTCTCCCAAGGTATTCACTAGATTATCTTTTTCGAAAAGGACTTTCACGCCTTTGAAAGTATCATCATATTTTGTCATGGTGATATAATGCAAATCCAATGGCTTCATTTCCTGCTCAGGATAAGCCTTTTGAGTTAAGGCCTGGGTAATTTCTCGGCCCCTATCGGTTCTGAAATTAAAGGAAATTACTACATCTCCTTCTTCAATTTTAGCAACAGGTTTTCCATTTTCAGTATTGATAATAGGCTTGATAAACTCATCTGTTACGCCCTCATCATAAGAAGCTTTGATGGCAGCGGAAATGGAATCTGTGGATTTTCCTTCCCCTTTCACCATGGCATCATAAGCCAATTTTACTCTTTCCCAGCGGTTGTCTCTATCCATGGCATAATATCTACCAGTCACAGAGGCAATCTGAGCCCCTGTTTTTTCAGCATGCTCCTCAACCTCTTTCAAATAAGATTTTCCGCCATTCGGGTCAGTATCACGGCCATCCGTAAAAGCATGAACAAAAAGATTTTTAACATCATCTTGATGTGCCAAACTTAAAAGCCCTTTCAAATGTCCGATATGTGAATGCACGCCTCCATCAGAAACCAATCCGATGAAGTGTACTTTTTTGTTATTCTTTTTGGCATAATCCATAGCATCAGCCCAAACCTGATTTTCTTTGATGGATTTTTCCTCTATAGCTTTATTGATTTTCACTAAATCTTGATAGACAATTCTTCCGGCCCCAATATTCATATGACCTACTTCGGAATTTCCCATTTGTCCTTCGGGCAAACCAACTGCTAAACCAGAGGCCTCTAATTTACTATGCTTGAAATCTTTGTATAAACTATCCACAAATGGGGTGTTGGCCTTGTCAATAGCGGAAACCTCTTTGTTGGTAGCTAAACCCCAGCCATCCAATATCATTAAAATTACTTTCTTATTCATTTTATAGGTCTTTTACTTCAAATAAATCTAGCGTTGGTATTACTTACGCTGTAAAGATACGTATTGTTAAAAAAATCACTAAGCTGTTTCAACTTCCTCTCCTGCCATATCAAATATAATTGCCTTGGCTTGCTCTATGTTTTCAATATCCTCTATTTTCAGTATCGGTCGGCCTTTGTAATCTTTCATTTTACATTTCTTAGAATGCATTTGTACAAACGTTAAAATCCTACCAAAAATATCGGATTTAAAATATTTTTCATTGTCGACAGATACAAAGTAAGCCTTTAAGCTACCATTTTTGATCAATAATTTCTCAAACCCAAGATTTTCTGCTTTCCAACGAATACGAACGGTCTCTATTAGATCATAAACTGGCTCTGGTATTTTACCGAACCTGTCTATTAGTGATTTTTCAAAAACTCCGAGCTCTTCCTCATTTTTAATATTATCTAGTTGAGAATAAAGGCTAAGCCGTTCGGTGATATTCCCTACATAATCTTCGGGGATCAAAATCTCCAAATCGGTTTCTATGGTGCAATCCTGCGCAATGATTTTCGCTTTTTTAGCTAATTCATCTTTAAACAGATCGGCAAAATGGCTTTCTTTCAATTCTGCCACTGCATCATCCAAAATTTTATGATACATATCGAAGCCTAAATCGGTAATGA
>Ga0307966_1002463_pt1 | contig 14061 bp, 14 predicted proteins | sample OrgLakmetagen646_FD_203141 | JGI IMG/M metagenome (GOLD analysis project Ga0307966, IMG submission 203141) | Saline water microbial communities from Organic Lake, Antarctica - #646 | ecosystem: Environmental > Aquatic > Non-marine Saline and Alkaline > Saline | place: Antarctica: Organic Lake... | reverse complement strand
AAAATCACGTCATGAAGAAACTGCCTCGCAGATCACCTCACGGGTGTGGCCACATGTCATGGAATGACTGGCCACATGCGCGTGGAACAGGTGGCCACATGTCGTGGAATACGCACTTTGAAATCGTAAACCTGTGAAACGGGCCGGGCGTGACGTTGCGGTCGAGGCGTCAGGCGCTTCCCGCAGGCAATTGCCCTGCCCCTTTTCACCTACACGCCCGTGCCTGATCGCGCATCAAGGCGTAGTCGCTGAACATCCGGATCACTACCGCGCCCTCCGGCAGGGTAGCCACCTAGGCAGCGGCGCGCGCCTGGTCGGCGGGGCAACGTCAGGCACAACGGGCGGACATGGCGCGCGTGACTCAGAACTGACCGTCGCGCATCCGCTGAGCGAGAGCATCGCGATCATTAGGGCGGCGGCTGGCGGCGTCCAGCATCTGGCGCTGAATTTGATCGATCCTGATGCGTCTGCGAAACAGCGACTGGTCACATCCGCTCAGCCGATCTTGCAGCCCCAGAACGACGTTTGCTCGGCCGCGAAATACCCGTCCTGCGCGCGGAAATAGCCCTGCAACTCGACGGTATCGCCCGCGGTAAGCGGCACCATGGTCTGCAGCCAGATCGCGGTGGCCAGCGAGACATGGGTGGCCGAGCTCTCGCCGAAGGAGCCCCGGATTTCGGTGCTGCCGTTCAGCACCAGCCGTCCGCGCATCCGGGCCGAGGTGCTTGCGTTGACCTTGTAAAGCAGGGTCGCGCCGAAGAGGTAAGTCCCGTCGACCGGCGCGGTGAATAGGCTGGTCCCAGCATCGAATGCGGCTTGGTCGTTATAGTCGGTGTTATTCAGGCCGATCTTGGTCCAGGTGCCGACGCCGACATAGTTGTCGTAGTTGGTGTAGGCCTTGAAGCGTGGCAGCTGCGGCTGGTCGACGATGCCGGTGGCGTTGTCGACGATCAGACCGTCGAAAAAGGTGCTGCCGTCGGCGGAAACCGCGAGCCGAAACCTGTCCGAGCCGAACAACCCCAGCAGCGCCTTTGTCACGAAGCCGCTCTGCAGGGTCAGCCCGAGATCGTCGCCCGCAGCCTCCTTGTTCATGGTGTAGAACAGATCGCCGGTCCCGCCTTCGGCCACGGTCTTGGCGGTCCAGAGCGCCGCGTTGAGCTTGGCCGAAAACGGATTGGCGGCATCGGCGGTCGTGCCCAGCCCCAACAGCGCAAGGTTCTGCAGAGAAGACGGGGTCGTGCCGACCCAGCCAGTACCGTCGTAGACTAGCAGCAATTCTTCATCCTCGACCCATACCCGCCAGCCGGTCCGGGGTGGCAGGCGAAGCCAGGCCCCATCCGTGAACATCGCGCCGTTCAGGTCCCAACCCGCCCAGTCGCCCGTCGCGCCCGAGCCGACGATGTATCGGTCGCCATCGGCAGGGCTGCCGGGCGGCGCGGTCAGGTCGCGGTCGAGGACGGAAAGCTGGACGAGCCCGTCGAGCAGCCGAAGCGCCTCGTTATGGGTGACATGCTTCTGGGCCTGCGCCGCGAGGATGTAGGGCAGTAGCAGATTGGTCGTGGTGTCGGACATGGGTTGGCCTTCAGAAGGTTAGCGTGACGGTTTTGGCCGCACCCCGCCCGATCAGTGCGGAGAGCTGGAAGATGCGGATGCTGAGCGTTTCGCCGGTTACAAGCGGTGCACCCCAATCGGCAGTTTGCTGGGCCGCAGTGTAGATTGCGCTCGTGGTGGTCGTGCTGAGCAACCGTTTGACTAATGCGCCGTCGAGGATCTCGACCTCGTAGGCCTCGGTTTCCTCTGCGAGCGGCGCTTCGACCGCGTCCCAGCTATCGGCCGCGAGGGCCCGGGACCGCCGCGCCCAGCAGATCGTCAGATCGCCGGGCGCGCGCGGCTTGCGCCACGGCTGCTCAACATGGGCCACCGAGAACGGCCGCAAACCCACGCCAACCGGCGTGAAGCTGGCCGCGGCATAGGTCTCGTCGCTGACTGACCGGCTTGCCGGGCCGACGCGCCAGTTACAAGGCAGCCCGAGATCGGCCTCAGCGATCGGCAATGACGCCATTGCCTCATCCAGCACCACGACCCGCGCGCCAATCGGAGCCGGATTGCCCATCGCGCCTTCAGTGCCACGCTGGCCGCGCAGCAGGCGCGTCAGCCTATAACGGCCCGGCGCGATCAACTCGGCAGCGCTCGCCTGCACGATTTCCCAAGTGCCGGGCGCACTCTCGATGGCCAGCGCATTGGCCCCACCAAACAGCGTCAGGTCCGTGACACTTTCCAGCGTACCAGCGAGCAGATCAACAACGAGCGCATTGCCGAGATCGAACCGTGATGTGGGACCAGCATAAAAATCCGAGACCAGCGCGCCGATACGTGCCCGGCCGCCAAAAGTGGTCAGTAGATCAAACCCGTCCGTCGACGGGCTGCGAAACACTGCCATCTCGCCCGGCCAGGGGACGGCATGGGCCGCGACGAACGGTCGATGCGCAGGCTGATCCTCAGTCAACTGAGGCAGGTCCAGCAGCACGACCTCGGGCGCGCCGAACACCACGGCTTTTGACAGGGACGACTGTCGTGGCGATCCGGGTGGCAGATCGTGGGCCTCGCGGTCCTGACGAACGGCTTCGATCCCACGTGCTTCCGCATCTGCGATGGAAACAAGCCGCAGCGGGACCTGTCGCCCGTCATGGCTGAGCGTCACGACATCGGCCGGATCAAGCGCCAGTCGCGACGGCGGCAGGCGAAACGCAGCTGTTTCCCGCCCCGTCCAGGCTTCCATCAGTGCGCGGCGGCAGCGCCGTTCAGCTTCCTCGGGCGGGACTGCCATGGGAAAGCTCTCCGAGGCGATCCGTGTCGTGTCGACGGTGATCCGGCGCGCCTCAACCAAGGCGGCGTCGTAATCTTCGTCTGCCCGCGCCACCTGCCATTTGAGCGCCTGTGGCAGTTCCGTCTCCTGCGCGCGGGTCAGTTCCAGCACATCGCTGTCGCGGGCTGCCACCAGATCGTCATGTGCGATGCTGGTGATGGACGCCCGGCCGCGCATGACGAAGCGGATCACGCCCTCAGTCTCGACCGCGTCGAAGCCGAAATGCCGTGACAGCGTGGTGATCGAGGCGCGCGGGGATTCCAGTGCGCCAATCGCATAACCTTCGACCGCGCCCCAGAGTCCGGTGACGTCGATCCGGGCCTCGGGCATTCCCGCACGCACGCAGAGATGGCGCACAAGGGCTGCGAGCGACACCGCCCCGAGCCGTCCCGTCAGCCAGTGGCCGAGCCGCCAGTTCGCTCCGTCCGTCCAAACGTCGGTGAGCGCCGGAAAGAACGGATAGGGCCGCGCGTCCCAGGTCCAGGCGGCGCATTCCGGAACGTGGACCATGCGCCCGCCATAGACGGACGACACCGGGTTGTTCGCGGCCTCACCCCACCAGAGATATGTCGCCTCGAGATAGGCGCGCTGGATCGAGTCGTCCCGCCAGCCGCGTGAGAAATGTGGCGTGAAACTCTCCGACGACTTCGGGTCGAAGAAGACGTTCGGCTGGTTGGTGCCGCGATCGATGGCCGGGCAACCCAGTTCCGTGAACCAGATCGGCTTGGACTGCTGCACCCATGCGGTTGGCGTTCCGCTCTCCACACCGCCCGGGCGGTCGTAGTGCGGGTTGGACCACCAAGCCTGCAGATCCTTGTAGCGAAAGACCCATGGCTTTGCCGCCGCGCCATCGGTGATGGGCGTGCGGACCTGCGCTGAGCGGTCGGCGGCGCTGGCATAAAACCAGTCGAAGCCTTCACCGCCCGCGATGTTCGACTGCAGATAGGCCCGGTCGTAGATCGCAGGCCAGCCCTCGGCCGCGTCCGCGTGCTCGAAGCCGTCACGCCAATCGGAGAGCGGCATGTAGTTGTCGATCCCTACAAAATCGATCTCGGGATCGGCCCAGAGCGGATCGAGGTGGAAGAACACGTCACCGCTGCCGTCGCCCGGTTGATGCCCGAAGTATTCCGACCAGTCGGCGGCATAGCCGATTTTCGTCCCGGATCCGAGGATCAAGCGCACATCGGCGAGCAGATCCCGATAGGCCTGCACGGCCGGATAGGTGGCCGCGCCCGACCGGATTGTCGTCAGCCCCGGCATCTCGGTGCCGATCAGGAAGGCGTCGACCCCGCCCGCCGCCGCGCAGAGATGGGCGTAGTGCAGCACCATGCGCCGCAGGCCCCAGTCGCCGGATGGCCCGATCCAACTCACGCTCTCGCCCGTGACACTGAAGCTGGCGGGCGTGGCCCCGCCGAACAGCGCCGCAACCTGGCTTGCGGCCGTCGCCGTCTTGTCCACCGTCCCGGCGTAGCCCGCAGCCGGAGAACAGGTGATCCGCCCCCGCCACGGGAACGCGGGCTGGCCGGTCTCGGCGGCATTATCAGAATACGGGTTTGGCTGGCTGTTGCCGGGCGGCACATCCATCAGGATGAACGGGTAGAAGGTGACGCGCAGCCCACGCGCCTTTATCTCCTGGATTGCCTGCACCACAGCGAAATCAGCAGGCGTGCCACCATAGACCGGGCGATCCTGATCATCGCGGCTGACCAGAAAGGCATTGGCGCGGCTGACGCCATTCACGGACCAGGCCGACGGCGTGGTGGTCTTGGCGGTGACCTCGACACCCGGCCGCACCTTGCAATTGCCTGCCCGCAGATCGTCGCCGAACCAGGCAACCACCAGCGACACGCTCTCGACCTTCGGTGCCATCGCCTGCAGCCGGTCCAGTGCTACCACCATGTCGGCGGTATCGGTCAGCGCGTTGAGGTTTTCGGGCTCAGACGACCCGCTACTGCCCTTCCGGATGCCCTGCGTGGCATAGGCGAACTCGCCGGATGCCGGGATCATTGTCACCGCCTGCGTCAGACCCTCCGCCGTGTCCGGATCAGCCAACGGGCGGAAAACCTCGAAACTCAGCTGCGGGATGCGGTTGCCGTAGTTCCCGAGTGGCAGGTCCTCGAAAACGACATAGGCCGTGCCGCGATAGGCGGGCGTGTTGGCCGCGCCCATTTTCGCCGACATGAACGGATCGGCGGTCTGGCTCTCATCGCCCGGATACCAGCGCCAGCTGATCCCGGCGGTGTCCAGAAGCTTGCCATCGGCCCAGATGCGGCCAATGCCGGTGATTGGCCCCTCGCAGAGCGCGACGGCGAAGCTGGCATAGTAGAAGTATTCCGTGGTCTTGACCTTGCCGCCACCCCCGCCGCCCTTGCCCCCACCTTGCGTTGTGGTCTTGGTCTCCTCTTGGAAGTCCGTGGCCCAGACGATATTGCCGCCGATCCGCATCCGGCCGTAGAGGCGCGGGATCACCGCGCCTTCGGTGGCCGAGGTGATCCGCAGATTGTCCATCCGCGCGCCTTCGATCCGCTGGGTCGGCGCGAGCGACGAGATGATCCAGCTGTCCACGACCGATCCGATGGTGGAGCCGATGAAGCCACCGATGGTGGCTGCACTGACGCCGAGGATTGCGCCGCCAATGCTGCCGCCAATGGCAGCGCCAGCGGCACCGAGAACAAGAGTGGCCATGTGGGGGTCTCAGCGTTGCGGGAACAGGAAGGCAAAGGCGATGCGCCGCCGCCACGATGGGGTGAGCGATTCCTCGATCACGCCGAGGCGCTCATAGGCGTGGAGGAAAGTGCCGGGGCCGGTCAGAATCCCGACATGTTTGGCAATGGCGCGGGGCTTCATGCGAAAGAGGACCAGCGCGCCGGGACCAGCCTCAGAAGCTGCGATTTCCGGCATCATGCGCCGAGCACCCTCGGCCAGCACTTCGCGCGGGCCGGTCTCGCCCCAATCCCGGCTATACGGCGGGATCGGGAACGGTTCTGGCCCGACGACCTCACGCCAGACGCCCCGGGCGAGCCCAAGGCAATCGCAGCCAACGCCCTTGAGACTGGCTTGGTCGTGATAAGGCGTGCCGAGCCAAGCGCGCGCCGCAGCCACGACGCGCAGATCTACTTCTGTATCTGTCATATTGAGTTGTTAACCCGACGTGCTTTGATCGCCGATATGCGGTTAAGTTTTCTGACTTTCGCCCGTGATACGTTTCACAAGGTGCTCGACGTTTTCTCTCTCGCTCTGAGCGAAAGGTATGCTGACGAGGTCAGTCAAGAGCCCGTTGCCAACTTCATTCGATGACACCAGCGGTAGAATTTTCACTCCCCGATCCTTTGCAAATTTCAGCTCATGAAGTGCAAATTCAGACGGTCTATCCGAAGCGATAAGAACGAAGTAGTCGGCGTCTGCAATCCCGCGCTCGATCGCTTTTGCGAAATCATCTCCTGATCCGATCCGGTCGAAATCAATCCAAACCTCCATTCCCTTCTCACGAAGCTCACTAGCCAAGCTCTTTGCGAGATTGGAGTCCGTTCGCGCGTAGGAAATAAAGACGCGCTTTGTGCCAGAAAGATTCTTAATGAATGAGGCAATGTTCGCACTGTACGCTCCGGCGACAACCGATGCGATCAGTGACGCAATGGCTGCTGCGGTGGCGGCACTAACCCCAAGGGACAAGCCTAGAGATGCTGCTGCGGCGAGTGCCGATGCCAGAGCCACAGCAACGGAGAGGAAGCCAAGGATCCATGAAACCCGGGAAGCATTTCTTTTCATGCCGCTGCTCCCATCATCACGAAAATCAGTGCAAGGATCCCGGCGCCGAGAGGAAATGCAATTCCGACACCTGGTCTCATTTCCGTCTCAGATACCCAGCCCCACTTGCGTACTATCGTCGAAACGCTCCATAGAGCCAAAATCATGATCAAGATTGTCCAGCCAGCCAGATCGATCTTTGCTGAAAGCAAAACAGCCGTATCTTGAAGCTCCGCAGCTCTAGCCTGATCAAAGGACGCAGAATTAAGAACGCCATTTAGCCGTTCGTTAACTCGAGCAAGCTCAATCGCTCTGTCTGTCGTAAGGACAACATACATCAAACACGCGGTAAGTATGAGCTCGAGCCCAATGAACATATCCTCTTTTTGGAATTTCGCATATTGGTCATTCCGCGTCACATATTTCACAGCAACCCCAAGCGCCGCGCTACCCAACGGGAACGCGACATAGCGAAACCATGTACTTGTGAGCACTTCTTCCATGCCAACATGATTTCCGGGGAAGTACTGAAAAACAAGCACGAACTTCATTTTTATAGTAGCCAGCGCCGTGGATCACAGCACTGTCCCCTCATGCCCGCCATCCTTTGTGGCGTATCGCAGCACCGCATCCTGACCCGGGATATGCGGGAAGCCTCGGAAATTGGCGGTATTGGCGAACTTGGCGCTGCAGGTCTCGATACGCTTGTCGCACCCCGCGCGAATGGTGAAAGCATCACCGCCCGCGATAGATCGCACTGGTGCTTCGAGAAGTGTCAGCACCGCGATGCCGTCCGTCAGATCATGTGCAATGACCTCCGCTCGCCGCCCGGCATTGGCCCCGCTGGTCCATTCGACGGTACCAAAGGTGAACCAGCCTAAGGCGAACCCGCCGAGCCCCGAGGCAGTGAAGGCCCGGTCGCGGAGGAGATCGATGACGGCACCGGTGCTCTTGCAGGCGGCATCATCCAGATCAACGCCACAGCGTGCATCCCCAAGGGCGGCATCGCAGGTCGCCTGGAACGTCCGCCCAACCGTCTGGCCCAACACATGGGCCAGCGAGCGGACCTCGGCGACGAAGGCGAGCCGTCCGCGCCGGATCTGGCCAATCGCGCCGCGCCGCATCAGCACCCGCTGGCCCGTGTCTGCCCAGTTCACCCGCCAGACCTCGACCTCGGCATTGTCCCAGCGGCCGGCGAGGATGTCGGTCTCGGTGATCCGGTCCGAGGTCAGCACGCCCTCAGCATCCTGCGCATCGACCGAGAGGTCCGAGCCCGACCGAACCTCGGAAGCCGTCAACCCGCTCTCCGGCTCGAAATCGGTCCCGTCGAAGGCCAATGTCCGGTCGTGATCGGTAAAACCGAAGGTCACTCCATCCGCACGGGCGATGCGCCAGCACCAGGCGAGCGTGGTGGTGCCCTCGTTGAGATGGGCTTGCAGGTCGGCGGAGAGGGTTTTCATCGGCAGGTCCCCGTCATGCGGTCGTCGAGTTCGGCAATCCAGTCGGCCCAACCGCCCGGCACCTCTGCGACGGTTTCGGCAGCGGGCCGGGCCAGACGCGCTTCGCCGTAGGAGGCGCAGCCAGCATCACCAGGCATTGTCGTTGTTGCGCAGCCTGTCAGCAGGAGCGCCAGCATCGCGCCCGTCGCGAACCGCCTTGCGCCCGGCATCCATCCGGTCTGTCTGATCACGTCGTGCATCCTGATATGCCTCCTCTCGTCCAGTGCGTTTGCCTTCCACGCGCCCCCAGATCCGGCTAAGGACGACGCCCCCGACCGCACCCAGAGAAGCAACCAGCCAGATCAGGAACTCAGCCATCGTTCCGCTCCCCGCGCGCCGCGGCGACGCAAAGGGCCACGACGAAGACGCCGAGGCAGCCGCCGATGACCAGACCTGCGAGGAACTCAAGCATCGCCGCGGAACCCGCGCTCAATCCGGTCGCGCAGGCCGATCAGGCCAAGCCCGAGAAACATCAGTCCGGCCGGGGATGCATCGGCGGAGCCCGCCAGCAGCGCGACCAGGCGAGACAACTCAGCAAGCGGGCCGGTGGCGGGCAGCAGGATAGATGCCACGCCGGTGAGAACGGCGAGACACCCCGCCCACCAGGTCAGGGAATTGGGACGGATATAGCGCATGGGATCAGGTTCTCCGGATAAGGGTCGAAAGAAGGGTGGTCAGCCGGGCGAGCCAGCTGGCGTCTGCGGCTGGCATGGATGGGATAGTGGGTGGCGATGGTGTGAGGGCCGGGCGCAACAGCGCCAGCGCCTGGTCTTCGCTCAGGCGTCGAACGGGCCGGGAAAAATCGACGCGTCCCGATCGATCCACCGTCCAGACCGGGATGGTGCCGCCCGGATAGCGACTATGGAGGAACAGATCGCGCTCCGCCTCACGGCGCGGAATGATTGCGACGGGCCTGCGCCACCCCATGAAGGCCTGCGCCGCCGCCTCACGGTCGCCTGCGTTCAGATGGCGGGTCAGCCTGGCACGCGCGATACCGCCGGTATTATAGTGAAAGCTGACCAGCGCATCGAATTCATGTGGTACCAATTGCACCTTCACGGCGCGCCGCACTTCGGCCTCGTAGGTCTGAATATCAGCGCGGAACAGCCGGAATGCCTCCCGGATCGCGGCATCGAGATCAGCGGGCATCCCGCGCGGCATGCCGATCGGATCGGGCGGTCCTGCGGCAGCGGTATGACCGATGCCAAAGGTCCAGACGTTTTTCACGTCCCTGTAGGGCCCGGGCACGAGACCTTCGTGCCGGGCGAGGGCCAGAAGGCCCCGGTCTGTCATGTGCATGGTATTACCCGAGAAGTGAGAGGAGCAGGATCAGGGCCGCAACAATGATGCCGATGCGGATGCGGTGGTTGAAGGTTTGGCTTGGATCGGCGGCGTCGCTGCGCAAAGTGCGCGCAAGGCGGAGGAGATCATGCATCGGTGTCGCCGCCTTTCGTGTGGCGCATCCGGACGAGGACGATTTCGATAAAGGCCGGACCAAAAACGCCGACCAGATAGGCCGCCGATCCTGCGGCCCCGCCTGCCGGGATCGCCTCGGGCGGCAGGCCGAGCCAGGCGGTGATGACCGCCATCGACAGGCTGCCCATCCCGGCGGCAATCAACCCGCCGAGCAGGATGTGGCGCAGCGCGTCGCGCAGGCGCATTCTTGTTGTCAGCGCGTTTGTTGCGCCGCCCAGCGCACCCCAGGCGGCGAGGATGACGGCGGTGGACGCTGCCAGGTCGCGCAACACCGCAGCCAGAAAGCGGGTCTCTTCATTCATCTGCGGATCTCCAGCAGCGGGATGGATGTGATGGAGCCAAGCCGTTCGATATCGAGGGTGACGTCGAGCGTGTCGGTGTCGAAGCGGACGGGCACGTCGAATTCGAAGCCAGCGGTGATGGCCACGCCCGCGCCGGGAGCTGTGTCGAAATTCACGACGCCGGTTGCAGTGTCAGCGCTCCAGCCCGACATCTGCTCGACCCCGCCCAGCGCGAGGCGCACGCTGCCCGCGACGGGCTTTGCGATAGTGCGGGTCCAGGCCTGTGCGCCGGAGGTGTAGTGCTTCAGCAATGCAAAACTGGTGACAATACCGTCGCCGGTGCCGATGAGCTGGTCGGTTGGGGTCACGGGTTGCGACGGCAGGCCGGATTTGTAGTCGGCCCAGTCCTTGTAGCGAAACCCATACAGGCGGCCGTTGCGCGCCTCGAAGAAGGCTACGACTGCCGCCAGATCATCGGCACGACGAATGCCATAGGCGACATCATACCGGCGGCGACTGTTTGCCCAGCTGGCATTGCGTTCCTCGTCGCCACTCGCCAGCTCGACGATCTGGGTGCGCCGTTCAGGCCCGCCGCGCGCGCCGCGGCTGATGTTGTCGGGGAAGCGCATCTCGTGAAACGCCATCACATGCCCCTTCGGCCGAGGGATACCGCGCGGGCGATGTCGGCCGCGACCTGCGTGCGGGATTGCCGGAAGCTTTCGGCATCACGGGCGTTGATCGTGACAGAGATATTCGGGGCGGGACTTGCCCCCTGTCCATAACCAGCGGCCTCGCGACGGGAGAGGACGCGTTCGCCGCGTTGAAGGATCGCCGGAACCTCGTCAGGTTTCAGTCCGGCCCAGCCACCTGAATGCATACGTGGCGCACCTGCGAAGGCCATGGCAGGCACTATGCGGCCCGGGCCCGGCGATCCGACCGTGCCACCTGCGTGCAGGATATCTGCGAACAGACCACCCGCACCGCCCAGCGCGCCCGAGAGGGCATTGGCAATGGGACCAAGGATGAAACGCCGCGCGGCCAGCTTGGCCAGATCGGCAATCATCGACGTGACGAGGTCGCGGAAATCCATTTTGCCGGATTTGACGAAGGTGGCCACTGCGTTCTCAGCGCTCTGGAAGGCCCCGACCAATGTCTGGCCGATATCGCCACCAATATCGCGGGCCTTGGCGGCGTAGTCGGCGAGCGACGCAGTGACGGCTGCCCATCCCTTTGCTGCTGTATCAGCACCTGCAGCCGCTGCCGTACCGACATTACGTGCGGCACCGCCAGCGCCACCCGCAGCAGCGGCAGTGTCGTTCAGGCCCGCTGCAAGCGCATCGGCAGAATTCGTGGCATCCGCCAGCGCCGTCTCGGCCTCCACCCCACTGCCGGTCACGGCGTCAAGCAGCGCTTGCCAGCTGGCAAGCGGCCGACCTGCTGCATCTGCCAGCATGCCCGCTGCTTGCGCGTAGCCGTCGGCGCGGCCGCGTGCATCTTCAGCCATTGTGCCAAGACCGAGGTCGGGCGGTTCCAGATAGCTGCGTGACAGGGCGGCAGAGAAAGCATCGGCTGCGGCGGCACCCGCTGCGGTTGCCGCGCCTTCGAAGGGGTTGCCGATCCGCGCCAGGCCCACAGGATCCAGCGCGCCGATCCGAACGCCACCTTCGCCGGTTGCCCATTCCGGCAGCAGCGCAAGTGCCGCATTCAACCCGGTGATGAAGGCGTTGATGCGGGTGACGACGCCGTTCAGCATCGCCTCCACGCCCGAGATCAGCCCGTTCGCCGCCTGGAACGCGAAATCACCGATGGCACCCGGCAGGCTGCCCCAGATGGCAACGGCCGCATCATAGGCCCCCTGGAAAATCGCCGCTGTCCGGTCGCCAAAGCTGACCACGCCCGCGATGGTGCCCTCGAGCGCAGAAAGCCCAGACGCCTTCAGGCTCTCCCAGCCTGCCGCCATCTGTGCAAACGTGCTATCCAGCCCCAGCCCCATCCGGGACCAAACCTCCTTCGCGAAATCGCCGAGAAGCCGGAAGGCCTCACCGACGCCGCCGACCTTGGTCACCAGTTGCGAGAATTGATAGACCAGCTCACCCGCACCGACGATCAGTGCGCCGATGCCGGTGCGGATCAGCGCACCGCGCAGAACAACCAGTGCCGTGGCAACCCCGCGTACCGACAGGGCGGCTGCCGCCATGCCCGCCACCCAGCGCCCGGCCATGATGCCTGCGAACGTCGCGGCATAGGTGGTCAGTCGCCCGATGTTGTCGAAGAGCACTTTGATCGCGATGCCTACCGGCCCGGTGGTGCGCGCGACCGCGGCCAGCGCGTTTGCCACGGCCTCCAGTGCCGGAGCGGCCGCCACCGCCAGCTGGTTCGAGATGCCGCGCCAGATCAACCCCAGCCGCGAAATCGCATCATTGGTGCGTTCGATCTGGTCAGCATCCTGCTCTGAGACGACAACCCCAAAGGCAAGCACATCCTCGGTTGCCTGGCGCAGGGTCGCTGTATCAATCCGCGACATGGCGATGGAGCCTTCCTCGCCGAAGAGCTGCCCCGCGACGGCGGCGCGCTCAGCCGCAGGCACGAAGCTTTCGATGGCGGCGTTGATCGCCCCGACACGCTGGTCCAGTGGCAAAGCGATCAGGTCGGAGGCAGACAACCCGAGCCGGTCCAACGCATCCGCAGCGGGGCCAGTCCCGGCGGCCGCCTGGCTCAACCTGCGCGTCAGGTCCTTGGTCGCCTGCTCGATGCCGGACATCGACACACCCGCCAGCTCGCCCGCGCGCTCCAGCGTCTGGATCGAGGCGACCGTCGTCCCGAGCGATTGCGCCAACTTGGCCTGTGCATCGACGGTCTGCAGACCCGAACGGATCATCGCGGCCCCGGCAGCGGCCAGTGCAGCCGTGGCGGCAGCCGCAGCTAGAGTGGCGCGGCGGGCAAATGCGGCAACGCGCGCATTTGCCAGGTCCATCTCGCGCGACAGCCGCCCGAACCCGCGCGCCCCGGCCTCTCCGACGCCTTCCAGCTCGGCGCGCACCTGGCGGCCGCCTTCCGCCACGAGGCGGACAGAGACCCTTTTCTCAGCCATCGTGGCTTCCTTCCATCTGTTCGTTGAGTTTGCGCACCATCACCGCCTCGATCTCGGGCAGCAGTTCAGCGGCGATCAGGGTGTCGATGCCGAGGGCTTTCGCCAAAGCGATGGCAGCGCCCATGTCCCAGCCCAGCACTGCTCCGTTGGTGACCCGCAGCTGACCGCCAAGACGGCCAACCAGATCCCAGACCTGCCAGCCGTCTTGCGTTTGGGGCTGGTTCAGTCTGGCCGGGCAGTCGGCGCAGTTGCGCTCGCGGCCCTCGTAGGGTTCGCAGGCCGCGCAATAGCTGTCGCCCCCGCCGAAGGACCACTCGGCGAGGGCGCGGAGACGTTTTTTTCCTGATCCAGCAGCAGGCCGCGCGCGACATACTGGGTCTGGAACGCCTCGAAGACCGGCCAGATTTCGAGAAGGGCGTCGATGCCGTCCGGTGACACGTGCACAATTGTGCCCATGGCATCCCCCACGCCCTCCCAATCCAGAACGGCGCGACGGGCGACGGACTTGGCCATGACCAGCGCCAGCTCTTCCTGGCTGGCATCTTCAGGCAAGGCCTCGAGGGCCGCATCGGCGCGGGCCGACACCATCAGCGCGGTGGTCAGCGGGGCGACCTGCAAACGCAGGCCGGGGGCAAGCTCCAGCCATTCAGGGGTAGTGGTCAGGTTCAGTCGGATCATCAGTATACCTCGATATCGTTGATCAGGGTTGCGGTGCACATGCGGGCGGGGCTGGCGGCTTTGGCGGCTTGCCAGTCGAAGGTCGCCTGCACGCCCTGCGGCCCGGAAATCTCGATCCGGGGGCGCGGCAGATAGACGGCGTGTAAGGTGAAGATGAAACTCTCGCCCGAGGGCAAGGTGTAGGAGAAGCTGATCTCGCAGGGATCGCCATTGATTGCCTGGCTGACCAGCGTGCTGTCGGCAAAGCGGACCTCGATCCGCCCCGTGAGCGCTGCGATGGACGGGTCTGCCCCGTCGATCTTGCCATCGCTGCGGATGGTCTCAATCCGGTCGAGATTGTTGGCATAGGTGATTTCGGCCGAGACGACGTTGCCCAGCGCAGAGCCATTGCGGCTGATCGCGCCGTTGAAATGGCCGAACCGC
>Ga0307966_1002460_pt1 | contig 14080 bp, 12 predicted proteins | sample OrgLakmetagen646_FD_203141 | JGI IMG/M metagenome (GOLD analysis project Ga0307966, IMG submission 203141) | Saline water microbial communities from Organic Lake, Antarctica - #646 | ecosystem: Environmental > Aquatic > Non-marine Saline and Alkaline > Saline | place: Antarctica: Organic Lake... | reverse complement strand
TGCGGAGTCTAAGATCTCTGCTTTGAAACAATTTGTTTCACTGAAAAGTCTGGACGTTGAAACAGAAAAATCCAAGAGTGATCTTGGAAGATCAACCGTCTTTAGCGGTTGATAGCTTCATACTAGTTAAGATGGATTATTGGATGAAGGTTTTTGAGTCTTTCCTTCTCACCAAAGAAAGACTCGCTTAGAAAGCAGATTAGCTTTTAAAGTTTGTCTATTTTCTTGGCTATAAGAAAGTAAAAAGGAGTTTAAAATGAAAGCAACCGCCGAGAACATGGATATGATACAAGACCAGTTAGATGTATTAGTTGAAGAATATCGAGATGCTAAACAGAGCTTGCGTTATTACGATGGTGAGATAGAAAGATTACTGGCCATACAAGTCGATATGCTAAATCTTGAGCCAAGCCGCCCGACAGCATCCGCCCGGTAAAAGATCCACTTAAATAGGACGCTGCCTTCTCAGGGCGGAAATGTTGGTTCAATTCCCCGTAGAACCGTTAAAAAGATTGAGAAAGTAAGGTTGATTAAAGCAATAAGCTGACCAAATCGAATTGGTTCATCGCCTTACTTATATTATATTCAAAGCTGGAGGTTTAATGCCAGCATTTTTTTCATTTACCTATTGGGCGGGTAAGTAAGGTTGTGTGAGCGAATAAAGCCCTCCTATAATAGAAGGCTCACACTTTTTTTAAAAGCAATAGGTGGCCACTTTATAGCCCTTACATTGAAAACTTCGCTGATTACCGAGTCTATCAAAGGTAGGCTGATTATTTTATAATCAGTCTAAAATTTCATAAAATGGTAATCTGTTAAAAAAGTTGAATATGTAAAAACCTATATATTTTGCCCGTTTTTTAAAAACGGGTTTTTTTGTCCGCTTCGTCTAATGGTTAGGACGCTGCCTTCTCAGGGTGGAAATGTTGGTTCAATTCCAGCAGTGGATATACTTTGGTTCAATTCCAGCAGAAACTATCTAAGACACCTACAGCAATTTAATAAAACATTGAAAGGTTTATTAAGGTGTCTTGCCCTTTTTCTTTGGGGTTGACAAAAAAAAATAAAATTGTTATAATGTAAATATAAGTTATAGAATAATATAGCGGGGCAAATCAATGGTTGATTACGACTCTCATAAGGTCGGTATTGTGGGTTCAAATCCCACCCCCGCTATTTTTAAGACACCTACAGCAATTTAATAAAACTAAGGTGTCTTGCCCCTGGGTAGACGGTGATGATGGTGGAATCACGGTGGACTGTAAATCCATTACATATTAGAAACATTGGGGGTTCGACTCCCTCTCTACCCATTTAAGACACCTACAGCAAACTAAAGGATAAAATAAGTTTAAGTTTAATTCTTATAAAGTGTCTTGATATTATATAGGGTGGTGAGTCAATGGTAGACGGCCTCATTTGGGATGAGGTAGGTATCGGTTCGAGTCCGGTTCACCCTAAAATGGGCCTGTAGTTCAGATGGTAAAACTCCTGGTTTGCAACCAGATTGTCGTGGGTTTAATTTATTGCCTTAAATGTAAGTGAAGATATTTTTGCTAGAGTCGGATAGAGGTCTATTCCGCCTGTCTCGTAAACAGGAGACGAAAGTCAACCGTAGGTTCGAATCCTACCTCTAGCTTTTTTTTCGAAATAAGGGTTTGTGGTGAAAATTGGAAGACACGCTAGATTTAGGCTCTAGTGCCGAAAGGTGTAAGGGTTCAAGTCCCTTCAAGCCCATCTAAAAAAATAAGGGGGAATAGTTACAACACCACAGATTATTTGGGGTTTAATTTATTGCCTTAAATGTAAGTGAAGATTTTGAACTTGTTTTTGAAACAAAAGAAGATGCAGAATGGACACATAGTCTTATTAAAAAATTTTAATCTTTTAATTTAAGAGGGTTTTATGGAAAAGCTTAAATATCCTAACGGTATTGTTCTATTTGTTGATGTTGAGAATGAAGAGGTTAAACACGCTTGGATTAATGAAGGCAATCTTAATATTGATATATTGTTAAGCTTGGAAGAAACCCCTAAATCCCCAGAAGATTTCCTAAACTATGTAATAGACAATGTTATTTCTAAGGATAAAGTTGTTTGTAGTGGTTGTGGTATTATAACTAATAAGATAAGTGGTAAACATTTTGCCGGTGTATATTGTGAAAAATGCTTTGAAGAGTTTAAAATAGAAAACTCAAGTAAATGTCTTATTTGCGGTAAACCATTATATAAATGCACTTGTTAGATAATGGAGGAGTCAACCGAAATTGGCTTATCGGCCTAGTCTTGAAAACTAGTCAAGGAGTTAGTAGCTTCTTGTGTGGGTTCGAGTCCCACCTCCTCCGTAAACATTCCTTCGTAGCTCAATTGGTGGTAGAGTATAGAGGTTTAGTTAAAAAGTAAATTTAATTATAAGGGAAATGCTTCTATGGTGTAATGGTAGCATGTATCGCTCCAAACGATGTGGTCGGGGTTCGAGTCCTCGTAGAAGTGTATAAATCAATGGTTGAAGGTTCAGGGTCCTTCCAAGCAATATAAAGGAGCGGTAACGGCTAAAGATAAGTTACCGTTTTAAATCAGGAAAGGGAAAGTTTCTATCCTACTTTTGATAAGGAGACGTTTATGGTTTACCTCGCCGTCTTTACCATTAGTGGTTTGGTTCTTTCTGCCTTTCTTGTGGGTATGAGGAAGATCGTGATATTAAATCAGCTAAACTAATCTTAAAACTTGGTTTAATAGAAATAGGTGTGGAACGCATCGAATTTAAGCCTGTGGAGAAGCAAACCTCTACTTTTGAAGACTCTTTAAATTCAAAAGCAAGTTATACTTCTGGGAAACAGGAAGCCCTTGCCTTTAGGCGGGGGTAGTTCACTTTTTGATTGACGAAAAAATATTAAAATGTTATAATATTTATAAGAAGGTGGCAGGGAAGAAGATTTGAAAATAATAGTAGAAGAGATTGCTGGAAAAAAGTTTAAGGAAATGGCCGTATAGCTCAACTGGATAGAGTATGAGATTTCTAATCTCAATGTTGGGGGTTCGAGTCCCTCTATGGTCAAACGGGCGAGTGGCGAAGCTGGTTGAAACGCATGAAACTTAAAATTTCATACCCAAGCGGTAAACATCGTGGGTTCAATTCCCACCTCGCCTACTATTTACACGGCAGTGGTGGAAATGATAAACACCGGGATTCTACACAGAGTGTAGACTCGTAAGTCAGATGGCAACTGACGGTTGTAACCGACTGGTGGTGGAGTCATATCGACGCAATCTAAAGGCCATGGGGCTCGCCCCGTGGAGTGTCATTTCATGGACTCGTAGCTCAATAGGTAGAGCAATTGACCTTTAATCAATTTGTCGTAGGTTCAAATCCTACCGAGTTCAATATAACATGTGATCGAGGTAAACAGGAAATTGGAGTGCGTAAGCATTCCTCCACGACACCTTTAGGCATAGTGGTTTCCTGTCACAAATTTATGAAAGTGGTTTAGAAGATTATGATTTTATAGGGGGATAAATGGTTTCGATTATTATTCCGTTGAGGCGACGTAAGGCCCATGTGTCGAAAGCTGAGGAATGATAAGACCTGGGTTCGACACCCAGATCCTCCATAGGAGATTTATATGAAAAAAGTTCTAATAGCATTACTGTTATTAACTCTAATAACTCCAGTTTGTGATGGAGGAAGGGTAATATTTAATCTTGATAAAGAAAAATCTATTTATCTTGCAGCTAGTATGTTGAGTTTATTTATTGGGGTTAAAAATAGTTTTGTTCTTTCTTATGAAGAAGATAATCATCCTGGAAGAGTGGTGTTAACTGCTTTAAGTTATCAAAGCTTTGTAACATTTTTTGCTTTAGTTGTTGACAAGAAAAAGTAAAAAGAATATAATAAGTTATAGGATAACTGATTTTATTGAAAATTTTCTTTTAGGCAATAGATATTGGCTTGAAGGAGAAGTTACTTGGCAAGGTGATATACCTTATGATAGAGGTAAGCTTATTGTTAGGAAAGATAATATTTTTATAATGAAAATTATTGGATGAATGCTAGAGTGGCTTAATAGGACGTCCTGCTAAGGCGTTGGTCATTTATTTGGCCCGAAGGTTCGAATCCTTCTTCATCCGTATGGGGGAATGATTGTGAAAAAAGATTGTATTTGGGTAGATTGGATGTTTGGAAAATTAGATAAAGATGGATATCAATTGGAGTTATTTTAATGGCTGTATATGTTTGTGGAGATACTCATGGTGAGCATGACATTACTAAAATAACCTCAAAAACTTGGAAAGGCCAAAGGGAGTTTACGAGAGAGGATTATCTAATAGTTCTTGGAGATTTTGCAGTTCCTTGGTCAAATGACCCAGATAATAGACTTGATAAAAGAATGATAGAATGGTATGATAATAAAAAAATGACTGTTCTTTTTCTTCCAGGCAATCATGAGAATTACGAGAAATTATTTAACCTTCCGATAGTAGATATGTTTGGGTCGTCTGTTAGACAATTGAGTGATAATATATTTATGTTAAGAAGAGGAGAGGTTTATAACATAGATAATAGAAAGATATTTGCTATGGGTGGAGGAATGTCTTTTGATAAAGCAAGAAGAAGAAATAGAGTATCTTGGTGGGAAGAGGAAATGCCTTCTACTACTGAGTACATGAGAGCAGTAAAAAACTTGGTTGATAATGATAGTTCAGTTGATTATGTATTAACTCATACTTGTTCAAATAAAATGTTCAATAAACTTTCTTCTGTTGCAGATTTTACATTTAAGGATGATGGAGAGAAAGCGATAAGAGATTTCTTTGATTGGGTAGAGGATAATATCTACTTCAAGGAATGGCATTTTGGACATTTTCATTTTGATTATGCTATTGATAATAAACACTTTGTGTGGTATAATGCACCACCAATAAAGTTAAAATAGCCATTGGCCTATAGTGTAATCGTAGCACGACGGTTTTTGGGGCCGTTGGTGAGGGTTCAAATCCTTCTAGGCCAGAACCCCCTTTTAAGACGCTTACAGCAATGTCAAAACAAACTTTAATTTTGTAATTATAGCGTCTTGCCCTTTTTAACAGAGAGGCCGGTTCGAACTTGATAGCTTGGGTAAACTTGCTACCGCAGGAGTTGCGAAATGCTAACAAAAGCCTGTGGGGAAACCATAAGACTTAGTGCTTGTTTAAGCACTGAGCAAGTTTCTATGAAGCAGGTAGCCCAAGGGTCCTGCACGTATAAATAGCGGAAAAATATATTCACCTGAACAAAAGGGTGAGTATTGTGCGCAAAATACTTGACAAAAAAATATAAAAATGGTATAATGAATAAAAGGAAGGGAGTTTTGTGAAAAATAAAAAACTTTTAATTTGGATTTATATTATTGAAGGTGTTGTTATAGGGTTGACTGTAAGCATTATGTTTATAACAGCTTTATAGATTTTTTAGTAGGTGTGGTGTAATGGTAGCATAAGAGATTTCCAATCTTTTGGTGAGGGTTCAAATCCCTTTACCTACTCTGTGGCTGTAGCTCAGTTGGCTAGAGCGTCTGTTTGTGATACAGAAGGCCGTGGGTTCAAGTCCCATCAGTCACCCTAAAGGTCAAGATTTTACTTGACAAAAAAATATATTTATTATATTATATAATAAATAAAAATGAAAAGGAGATTTTAGATGGATGCAAAGTTTACTTTCACAAAGGTAGTTACAGGTGAGAGAATGTTAATTGATATTCCTCTTCCTGGGCTTACTCAGAATGATGTTATTATTAAGCATGTACCAATTGATGATAAAGTAGTAGTCAAGATTGATTCTACTATAAAAAATGGGTTCGGCTTTCGTAAGAAGTTGATTGGGTACAAGGACAAAAAAGAGTTCTATATTGATGGTGATTATTTTGATTTGAATAAAATTGGTGTTGAATTTGAAAAAGGAGTTCTTCGCATTATTATCCCGAAAATGCCGAAAGCTGTTGGAATCCAAGTTTATCCGACTGAGTAATGTCAACTAACCAACTACCCTAAAGGATAGTGACTTGGAGAAGAAATTTTCTGTGGTCAGTTGAATAGCTTAAGTCTTAATAGACTACGTCACGCGAGAATATATAGGTACTTCAAGATACTTCCCTAGTCTTGAACACTACGGTTTAATTTTAAACATCTCTGATGGTAGGAGAAGTGAGTTAGACATTTTTTATTGACAAAAAAATATAAAAATGTTATAATATTATTAGAAGAGCAGGATAACAATTTGGTTTGTAGTTCTATCATTTTAAAAGAGGTAAACAGGAAGTTGGAGTGCGTGGGCATTCTTTCACGACACCTAAAGGTGTCGTGGTTTCCTACTACAATTTATGAAAATGACTTTTTCAGTAATCAATGGAAAATTTTCTGTTTGGGTGATAAGAAAAAAATAAACAACAGATACTTACAGCAAATAAACTTATAAGTATCTAGGAGGGAATGCTATGGATTTTATCTCAGGAATATTAAAAGCTACAAATGTTGATTATACCACTAATGGTGCAAAGTCTCTTGCTTCAAGTGGTAGTTTTCTATTAGACTATTTCTCAAAATCTGGCGCTCTGCGTGGTAATGTAGATGACGCAGTTCGATATTTTATTGGTGCATACAGTGAAGATAAAGAGTTTGCACTGAAGGCTCTTTTTTATACTCGTGATGTTCGTGGAGGACAAGGTGAGAGAGATATCTTTCGAGCTTGTCTCAGATATGTAGCACTAAACTATCCAAATGATATTGCTCATTTAGTTGAGCATATTCCAGAGTATGGTCGTTGGGATGATATGTATATTCTCATTGGAACAAAATTAGAAGATACTGCTTTTGAGATTATGCGTAAACAATTCTTCTCAGATCTAAAAAGTGATAATCCTTCTCTATTGGCTAAATGGCTAAAGAGTGTAAATACTTCTTCCAAGGTTTCAAGAAACCTTGGTCGTTACACTGCTAAGAAGTTCAAGATGAATGAACCGAAGTATCGTAAGTCTTTGGCTAAAATTCGTAAGCGTCTTGATGTAGTTGAAAAGAAAATGTCCTCAAAAAATTGGAAGAAAATAACATACTCTCATGTCCCTTCTCAGGCTATTTATAAACATAAGACTGCCTTTTATCGTCATGATGGATTAAGGTTTGATGAGTTCTTAAACAAGGTAGAACATGGAGAGGAGTCTATCAAGACCGAAACTCTTTACCCTTATCAAATCGTTCAAAAGGTAATGAATGGATATCCTCATGCTGAAGATGTTAGGTTCTATGATAATCTTTGGAATAACCTTCCAAACTTTATGAGTGAAGACAGTAAAGCAATAGCTGTAGTTGATACCTCTGGGTCAATGACTCGTGGAGGTAGTCCTTCAGCAAATCCTATTGATATTTCTCTTTCTTTAGGAATCTATTTTGCTGAAAGAAATGTGGGGCCGTTCAAAAATGCATTTATCACATTCTCTAGAAACCCTAAACTTCAAAAAGTTGTTGGTAATAACATTTTTGAAAAAACCCAAAACCTTAAAAGAGCATATTGGGGACTAAATACTGACTTAGTTGCTGTATTTAAAACTATCCTAGACACTGCTGTAAAAAATAATTTGAATGATGAGGATATTCCAAATAAGATATATATTATATCTGATATGCAGTTTGATAGTGCTGTAGGGGGAAGCGAAAAAACAAACTTTGAAGTTATTGATAAAATGTATCTTAAAGCTGGTTATACAAGACCTGATCTTGTTTTCTGGAATGTGAATGCTTATTCGGATATACCAGTAGAAAAGGATGAGCACGGGGCTTACTTAGTAAGTGGTGCGAGTCCTTCTATTTTAAGATATGCTATGAATTGTGAAAGTGTTACACCGTATCAGTTAATGCTAGAGGTATTAGATAGTTCAAGATATGCTATTATCCATTTATAAAAGTGTTTTTCTCTTTCTGGAAGGGTTTTAATATTTTTCTGCACTAATTGTGCTATGAGTTTGTTGTGTAAGAAGGTGTTGCGCACGTCCGCTTGATGCGGAAGGTAGGGGTTCAACTCCCCTCGACTCGTATTTTTATGGGGGTTTAATGATTTATTCAAAAGATAATTATACAGAAGCAAAGAACTTAAAATATTTGAGTTTGATTGACAAAAGAAAGGGGAAGTGATTATAATGATACAGAACAAGGAAAAGAGGAAAAAAGTGTCTACAAAAAATACTACAAGTAATACATATTATAATCAGCTTCCAGTTAATAAAGAAATTTCAAAATATCAAGATGTTGCAAGCGAGCTGTCTTCAAGAACTATAGAAGTCTTTGAAATTGTAAAAGGTCATAGTATTATTCTTGATTATAATTCTAAGTCTGAATATTTTTATATTGATTATGAGGACCCAGATGATAAAAAAGAAACCAACATTGCCTTTACTACAATGGAAGCAAATTGTAATGATAAAGCATATAAATTTTATGATAATATCCATAGGTTAAAAACTTTTCTTGGTAGCAGTAAAATAGACTTTAAAGTGTTTGGTGAATTTATTGATGCTAATACCCAAAGAGAAAAGTATCTTAAAGAAGAAAAAGGTGTTGATTTTTTCATAACTGATATTTATATAAATAGTAATTGGATTTGTACTGACGATATTGAATTACTTTGTGAGAAATCAAAGCTTAAATCATTACCAAAGCTCTATCATGGTAAATTCAATGAAAAGGCTATAAATACTTTGGCTGACGGAAAATCCGTTATCAATCAAGATGTTGATAGATATGCAGTATATATAAAACCTATTCTTGAAGATAAGATTGGTGTAAAAAGAATAGCAGCAATACTTTTAAACGATAAATACGCTACTGAAAATACTGATAGTGATTTTAATAAAGCTTTATATGATAAAGTGGCAAATGAGATGATAAAAAAACATCTTAATACTTTTGCAAGAGAAAGTGTTTTTAATTTGGCATCTACTGGATGTTCAACAAAGCCTAAGCATTCTAATCTAAGGATAGTAAATAATGATAAAGAGAAAGTGATTAAAACTTGTGTATATAGTGCTATGAATATATACTTAATACCAAAAATGAGCACTTATATTTATAAGTATTTTGGGTCTTTAAATAATTATAAGGAAGTAGAAGAAAAAGTAAAAAAATCTTTAAAAAAGAAATTACCTAAGATTTTTATTGATAATTATTATAAAGGAAAATAAATGGATAATGAGAAAATTGAACAATTAGTAAGCAATTACTTTTATTTAAAACCTTCAAGTAATTTTAGGTTTAGTGAGTCTCTGCGTAATCCCTTTATTGATTCTATGTTTAAAGAATATGTTGATGAAGAGAACAGAATAAAAATAGAATTACCAGTTAAGGCATATGAGAACTTTGATAAAGGGTGGGATTTGCTTAGAGCGTTTATGCCAGGCTTTATAAATTATTATCATATTAGATATGATGATTTTAGAAAAAATAAAATTATTCACCAGAAGAATACATTTAAAATTATTAAACTTATGAAGAGTTATTTTATTACTTCTTCTGGTCAGTTTGATGAAGATAAAATTGATGAATATCTTTCTCTAGCATCACATGTATTAATTACTGACTATGGAAGACTTTATACAAAGTTTAAAGAAGAGTATGACTCTGATATGAAGAATGTTCGTCTTTTGCATGAAGTAATTAGCAACTTCATTGATAAAATAAATGAAGTTAGATTTTCAACCGATAAAAATATGTCAATTGTTATTTCATTTAACTTTAAAGATATTTTTCTCTCATCTACTGGAGAAGATTGGAGTAGTTGTCTTAACCTTGAGAGTCGTTCGTTTGCAGCTTATTGGGCATCTTTACCAGGGGCAGTGGTAGATAAAAATTTTGGAGTTTTATATGTTACTAATGAAAGTGAAAAATATTATGAACAATTAGTAGCACCTAAGATGTTATCGCGTTCATATTTTTTATTAGATAAAGATGATAATATAAATATTATTAAGTTTTATCCAAACGAACTTATAAGCTTAAGTATGATAAAAAATTTATTTCCTTTTAATATAAAATATATAGATAAAGAGTTTATAAGTAAGTATAATATAAATCCATTAAAATATAAAAATAATCTTACTTGTTATATTTATCAGGATAAAACAATTCCTGTGGTAAATAATGATGGAACTTTCCATTTAAGGTATGGAAAAAAAGGATTACATACAATAGCAGGGCATGCTTCTTTTGAAGGCCCTATTTTTAATTATAGTGGTGGATTTCAACGCCTTAAAGATTTGGAAAAAGACTTAGGGTATTTTGAAATGCCTCCTACAACCTGTCGTGTTTGTGGTATTATTTTATCAGCCTCTCGTGCATTAAGAATAGATGATGATCCATATTGTCAAACACATTATGACCAAGCAATGAAAGAGAGAGAGGACAATGGGTATATTAATGAGTGTAGTGAATGTGGTGTCCTTCTTTTAAGAGAAGAGGATGTAAGAATTTACGATGATATGGTTGTTTGTCCGCTATGTTATGATATGTTGTGAAAATAAAATTTGGGATTGACAAAAAAATAAATAATTGGTATAATAAGAATAAAGAGAGGGGAAAAATGAATAAAATAGACAATAAAGTACTGCTTGATTTATTTCATGCTCCAGCTCAATCTGGTTTTGAAGTTTTAACCCAAGAATATATTAAATCTTTTCTTGAGGAAAATGAAACTTCTTATGAAGAAGATGAGATGGGAAATATATTTAAAATAGAAGAAGGGAAGCCACTATTAGTGGCACATATGGATACAGTACAAGATGTTGATGATGTGGCTCTTGCTAACTTTATTAGAATTAGAGGTCAAATATTAAGTGGATATGGGGTTATTGGGGGTGATGATAAGAATGGTATTTATATCATTCTTCACCTTCTTAAAGAAGGATATGATATAAATTTTGCTTTTGTGGTTGAAGAGGAAATAGGAGGACACGGTTCTTATTATTTATCAAACACTCACTATAAAGAAATAGAAAAATGTCTTTATGGCATTGTTCTTGATAGAAGAGGTGCTGGAGATATTATTTGTTATAATAATAATTATGGAACAAAAATATTTCAGGATAGGCTTCAAGAAGTAGGAAAGGATTTTGGTTATTCTCCTGGCACAGGAACTTTTTCAGATGCAGACCAATTGGATGAAATTATTAGTTGTGCTAATCTTTCAGTTGGATATCATAATCCTCATTCTAAAATAGAATTTATTCATCTTGGGCAATTAGAGAATGCTCTTAATTATACAAGAAACATAGTAGAAAAAGTTAAAAGTAAATATGCTCCTTCATATATCTCAATGGGTGCAAAAACAAAAACTAAAAAAACAAAAAATAGTTTTTATAACAGCTATTATTTTGATGATTATGACGATGGTTTCGATAGCTTTGATGATTATTTATCATCATTTGATGATAAGAAAGATATGTGTGTGTTTTGTGGAAATAAAAAACAAGTAGATATAAATTATCTTGCTTCTCTTGAACAATATGTATGTAATGATTGTGTTCTTAAATTTTATGAAGATACATATGATTTAGCTCATAGTGCTTTTATCAGTGACGAGGAGATGGGTGCTTTAGTGGATTCTTTTAGTGGTAAAAAGTAAAGTTATTATAAGGAGGTCACTATGGCAGTTAAAATAGATCAAGTGCAACCTGAAGGTAAGAAACAGGGCGTAGAGATAAATGTAGGCGTTCCAGAAAAGGGAAAGAAGGGAACATCGGTAGAACTACCTGTAGGCGAGAATAAAAAGTCTGGAGTTAGTTTAGTAACTGAGGTTCCAAAAAATCCTAAAGATAAGTGAATCCCCTGGGGCGCAATGCCCCACATATTCCCCCTTCTTTGTACCGGGCCTGTTAACAGGCCCATTTTTTTGTTTTAACAGAGAGGTCGGTTCGAACTTGATAGCTTGGGTAAACTTGCTACAGTAGTAGTATTGACCAAGAAGTTATCCACCTATAGAGGTGGTGGTAGTTCACGAGGAGGTAGTGTGAAAACATATAGAGTAATGACATTAGAAAAGGCAACAGATAAAGCAAGAAAAACCCTAAATGAAAAGACTGGTGAAGAAACATTTATGGGTTTTTGTAGCTGGGCTAAAAAATTATACAAGCTAAATGGCGAAAAAGTTTTTAGCACTAATATAGAGCCGCATCCCTATTTTGAAGAGGGAAATGGAGAAACTGATCTTCTTGCTTTTTCTTTGTCAGATTTAAAAAATACTTTAGGTATAAATAACAAAACATTTAGCGATAGAGAAATATACGAAATGATACGGGGAGGAGCTAAATTGGTTTATTTTATAGAAGTTGGAAATATAGATAAAAATAAAAATTATATGCTCACCTTTGATTGACAAAAACATAAAAAAATAGTATAATAAAAGTAAAGGGGCGATAATGAATTCTCAAGATACTAAAAATAAAATACTTTATAACAAAATGGTAAAGAATGCTTTTGGTTTAGGCTCAAAATCAGAAAGTATCTTTAAACATCGTCTCTTCTTTGAAAGGGATATTGCACCTGAATATAAACAATTACTTGGAGACTCAGATGATTTAAGAGGAAGGTTTTATATAGGAGAAGAGCTTTTTGAAAGTAAGCATATGTTTTTTGAACTTGCTAAATTTAATGATAAGGGATGGACAATTTTTAAAGAAGTGTTTTATCACGCTAAAGAAGAACATGATATTAATTATCAAAACTATTACCTTAACAAAGTTGAAGTGCGTGGCAACCCAGTAAAAATACCTAAGTTATTAAAAAGCTTTTACACTAGTAGTTCAAATAATAGTCATATTTTGTTTAATAAGGTAAGCTATCTTATTAAAGAACCTTATTTTAATCAAAATGCTAAGAAAAGATTATTAGGGGTTATTTTTCAAGAAACTGAAATTCCTGATACGAATGATGAGAGTTATGAACTTTCTTATATAGGATATCGACGTAATTATATGGAGATTTATTATAATAATAATATAAAAGTTGAAGGATTAAATGGAATTAAAGAAGTAAAATATTATATTCCTATAAGTGATGATAAAATAAGTAATATTATTATTAAAATGATAGATATTGTTTATGAACTAATTGGAACTTTTAAAATGCCAAAGAAGAATCTTCAATTAGTAGTTAGCCTTAATCCAATAGATTGGTTTTTATGTTCAACTAGAGAAAGTTGGAGTAGTTGTCTTGACTTAGAAAATCATGGAGATGTCTTTTGGCAAGGTCTTCCATCTATGATAGGAGATAAAAACCGTGCAATGGTTTATTTAACCACAGGGGATAAGAAAGACTTTCATGGAATACAAGTAGATAAGGTAATATCAAGAAGTTGGACTTTACTGATGCGTTCAAAAGAAGATAATAAAACTCATTATCATTTTGTAAGAGAATATCCCGGACATATAGGACTTAAAACTTTACTTGAAGAGGTTACAGGAATACACTTCTCTGATAAAGAAGAAATTATAAATAAATATAAATCTAAAAAAGTGGTAAGTCGTTACTATGTTGAAATGCTTTTGGATAAACAAGATAATTTTAGTATAATATATATGGATACAACTGCTTTCAAAGTAGCAAAGAAAAACAAAGCAAAGTATGAGTATGGCTCCTATGGATATTATAAAATGAACGGAGGGGGAAATTATGCTATGCATGTAATTAAGTTTGGAAAAACTACTTATGAAATATGTTATGAGGATACTCCTCCATTATTAGAATTATTAAATAGTAGATACTTGTATACAGTACAAGATTTTATAGAATGATAAAGGGACTTAACAGTACAAGATTTTATAGCCTTTAGCCGTTGATTTAAAAAACTCAAGGGCGAGGAGATAAACTCAGCCTACATCCCAAAAGCTTGAGGAGGAAGAGTAATGGATGACATACGTAAAGTTTTAGACGATCACAAGATGTGGTTAGCTGGTTTAGGTGGAGAGCGTGCCAATCTGAGCGGTACCGATCTGAGAGGTGCCAACCTAAGTGATGCCAATCTGATCAGTGCCAATCTGAGCGATGCCATCCTGTATGGTACCAAC
>Ga0307966_1002458_pt1 | contig 14083 bp, 17 predicted proteins | sample OrgLakmetagen646_FD_203141 | JGI IMG/M metagenome (GOLD analysis project Ga0307966, IMG submission 203141) | Saline water microbial communities from Organic Lake, Antarctica - #646 | ecosystem: Environmental > Aquatic > Non-marine Saline and Alkaline > Saline | place: Antarctica: Organic Lake... | reverse complement strand
CTCCAGCAGGCCCAGTTTGCGCAGCAGGGCAGTGCCCTCCTCCCCATTCATGGTCATGGCCCACGCGTAGGCCACCTGTGGTGCAAAGTGAGGTGTGTGTGCGTGTGTGTGTGTCTGTGTGCGTGCATACAAGCGTACGAGTGTGCATGTGTGAGTGCGTGTATGTGTGAGACACACGTTGTAACATTGTGGTGATCAAAATGTAGGCCTACTTGAGTGGTAAGGTGTGTGTGGTATACAGGTGAGACGTGGGTGGAATTGCAGTTGTTGGTTCTTTGATGGGCTTTGCACACACAGTAAACCTTTGCCCAAACAATTGACACAGCAGCACACTCGCGCACCTGCTTTGAGGCGTTGATACCCCCGTACACCTTTGCCACACGCAGCGCGTCTTCCCAAGAGTTCTGCAGGGCCAAAGCAGTGTACGCAATCAGTGTCATCTTTGTAGCTGTGAAGTGTGGTCAGCAATTGCCTTCATAAATGCTGTCGTGACAACCCTTCTTGCGTAGCAGCACACGCATCGCCCTTGATCACAAGCAAGCATAACGCAAGGCCTACAGATCAGAGTAACAGTTAACCTGCACTAAATGCTATAGCCAAGGCCGCTGCAGCCCAGAATATATAAAATATAAAATACATTGGTGTGTTCATTCAACAATGTTTGCGCAACGCTCACCCCGGTACGGTACATCTGCACCGCTGCCTTCCAGTCCTTGCCGTCTGTGTAGTGCTTCTCTGCTTCCCTCAGGCTTCCTGCAGACTCCAGAGCCTGGCCTACCAGCACGTGGGTCTGTGTGGTAGGTTAAGTGTGTGCATGTGCGTCTGCTAAGCATGCATGCACGTGTCTGTATGTGTGTGCATGCAGGTGTGAGTTGTGAGTGCTTGTTTGTACGCATGCATGCGTGTATTTGCTTGTATATGTGCTTGTATGTGTGCATTTCTTTTTGAGGGCACGCATTGTGTACGTGTGCGTGTGCGTGTGTGTTAATCCGTGAATGCAACCATGGTGAGTTTTAAGTCTTGTCAATAAACGAAAATGGAGCACGCAGTTGCCAACAGGTGTAGGTGCACAAACAACGGCACTCTGTAACGGCACACTGAAACGGCACACTGAAAGCTGAAAGTCGCCTAGCAGTTGCACGTTTTGACTTATGGCTTTATCTGTAACTCTGTAACTCTGTAACAATGGTTTCAAGAAAGCTGAAAGCAGACGCATACCTGCGCCAGATTTTCCTTTCTGTGGAGGGCCACCAAACGGATCATTGGGTCGTACTGGCGTGCCTTCTTGTACATTGCGATGGCCAGGTCCACCTCATCGCCCTGTAAACAAGATCAAAACACATAGCTTAAGTTTGGAGCAGTAAGGGCCGACAAACAAATCATGGGTCATATTGGCGTGCCTTCTTGTCACTGCGATGGCCAGGTCCACCTGTTCGCCCTGTAAACAAGATCAAAACACTTTCTATGGCTAATGCACTGAAAATGTATTTCTCAGTCTGCTGCTGTGAAATTTCGCTGCTGACGCACAGACCACAGAGGCGATCGTGATATGCGCAGAAGCGACGCATCAGCTGCCAAGAAGGAAGTCGCTTTGAATCCAACTAAGCCGCAAGTGCACGTGGCTTTATGCAAAAAACGTACACAAATTTTACTTTAAAAGGAGAGATTGACACTTAAATGCAGCAGCTTGTATAGAAAAGGAGACATACTATCCTGAAAAGAAGGGATCGACGTTAAATTGTGGCAGCTTGAGTAATTAAGAGAGACGTGCACACTTAAAGGAGGGATTGATGCTAGAATGCAGCAGCCTGTGTTATAAGAGTGACCATGCATGATAAGTAATGAGTTATATCAGTTATATCGCACAAATAAAAACGCTACATGATGCTATAAGAGAAAGCATACACAAAGATCTTCTTGTCCTCTGCTTTGGCAGCGTACATGAAGCAAACTTTTCCCACCAAAATGCACTCACCTGGATGTACGCCTTCTCCGCCTCCTTCCACTTCTTCTCTGCCTCAAAGTCACGGCCCTTTGTGCGGTAGAAGTTCTTCATCTCACTGTCAGACAGGTAGCCACGAGCCACCTTCTGGGCGGCTTCCCACTTGCCTGTGTGAAAGCAGGTGAGACGAATGCGTCATGCCAACTTGAAAGCATCATATCCGTTTTTCCCATTTGCCTGCTAGCTAATGCTGACAAGGCTTACTTCCATGTATTCATGTGCATACCTGCACACACACACCTACCTACAGCCTCCCCAAGGCACATTCTCTTCCTCAGGGAGATCATTCAACAGCATTTAAAACTATTGTTTCAACCACCGGTACGTTGCAGGAAGGTCAGCCACACGCATCAGCACATGACACACACAGTGTTTGTATGTGTATGTGTGTGTGTGGTGTGTGTGTGTGTGTCTCCCTTCACACCAACCTGCTCGGCTGTACATGTCCACAGCCTCCAGTGCCATTCCTGACTTGATGTAGTAGCGCTCAGCCTGTGCGTGGGTGTGCATGTGTGTGTGTTTCTATGGTGTGACCTGGTCACCTGAATGTGGAAATTCTTCTTTCTCTCTGCGTATTCATTACTAACTCATCAATGGGGTTGGCCAGAACAGTATATATTTACACCGTATATGACTGTATACTTGGTGATTTCCCTGCCAACGAAACCATATAAACACCGTATATACATGGTTCTGGCCGACCCTATTTACCATTTACCATACCCTTACTAGCACACCACAAGCAGATTGCAGCCTTGGCGCGCTCTTCAATACAAATGCAGCTACAAAACGCACTATTATGAAAGCGCACAAACCCAAACGTTTGCTGTTCTGCCCTGATCTGGCATCATTGATACACGTAATATAAAATTCCACGTAACACACATCTACATGCAGTGCACGACATCTAGATTTCTGAATGTGAGCATCACACATGCATCACATAAACACACATGCACACACATCCATGCATACACGCATGTACACAGACGCAAACACACCTCATCCAGATTCCCAGCAGCTTGGTAGTGTCCTGCAATGCGCTTGAAGAAAGGCAGTGCTTGGGAGTGGTCCTGCAGTATGGAAAGCACGTAAACACGTTTTCTACGTTGAGGCAAAAGGAGACTGTTTGTGTGTGTATGTGTGCTTGGCCATTAAAATTGGCCATTGAAGTCTGGATGTGGATTTAAATTCAGTGTCGTGGTAATACGAGGTTTCCTCAAAGGCACATGCTTGTGCAGTCTTCCAGGGTTTCAGGCTTTGCTGCGTACCTCGAGGCAAACTATTTGCATTTTGGCAAGCAAAAACGTGGGCGACCAATGAAATCATGGCTTTTTAAAATGCGTCATGGCAAAGAGTTCCAACAGGTGCATCTTGTCAATAATGAAGGCAACTGCAGCGTGCAGCATTGGTCAACTTCCTGTCACGCCCTTGCGCACTCACACATGCATACACACACAAAAACCTCCACAAACACGCGACGTCTGCAACAAACGCAACCTAGATGCACGCCACGGACGCATATAAAATCAAACATCATGCATGTCATCACACGCAACACATACATATATATGCACGCACCAGGGATTCGATGATGCCAGCAGCTTTGGAGAACTGGCGACACTGCAGGGCTGCTTCAATGGCCTGTATTGGCAAAGAATTTATCACTTACAGTATTTAGCCACAGTACTTAGCCTGGTATTAAGAGGTGTTTTTATTTGTGTGCACCACAGATGCCGATCATACACTTAGAAAATAAACAGTTACTGGCGACCGCACTTGAAGCAGAAGGGTTGAGGTAAAAATAAAATTACTACCAGCGTGACCTGCGCACCAAGTATCTCTAATCTCTACGTAGAGGATCATGGAGCATTAAATGATCAAGTCGTCTATACTAATCTGTGCATTTCCGGCACTGTCTCTACTTTCCAGGTCAAGCTGAAATCTATACGAGTCTGCGCATTTCTGGTACTGTATCTTATTCCTTAATCAAAGGTGGCGGTACAGAAAGGTCAAATGGCTTGCGTCGGACTGTGCGTGTGGGCTCAGCGGTAATAAAAGAGAGAAATATCGTAGGCAACAGGGTGTGTTCAACCCACAGGCGTGAACCCAGGATAGAGAACAAACGTGTCTGAAGCAGACAGGGATGGGTACTACAATTTTTGATGGCTTCCGGAATTCATAATCTACAACGTGTTTATTGTCTTGACATCTCCAAGAACCATATTACCCAACCCTGGCAGTAGCAGTCGATGGCAGCATCTGTGGCTTTCAGGGTTTAGGTTTCAGGCTTAGGCTATCAAGGCATTATGTGACATTGCAGGGCTGTGATAAATTATGTCTACAGGCTTAGACCAAAAACCAGCAACTCACCTTCAAGGACGACCCTGACTCAATGTAGTGGTTGATGGCAGCATCCATAGCTTTTTGGCTCATCAACCAGTCTCCCCATTCCTCCTCCAGCTGAATCACATTTGAGGGGAACTCCCGGCGGGCTAGGTCAATGGCTCTCCTGCGCATTACACGATTGTGATGTGTGTCGCATTTCTGTTGCACATTCTTTTGTACAGCAAGCTCTACCGTGTTGCTTTTTATATCATATACATTAAAGGGAGGACTCCAGGAAGAACCTGACAGGGCTTTGGCTCCAGTCTATGGTGTGTGCGCAGACATATTGCGCACGCAATTGTGGCCTCAAACTTCTTTGCATTACGCCTCAGTGATTGCAAGGCATGGCTGCACTTCAGAAACATTACAGGGGCATGGACAAAATCATATAATCTTTCCGTTGCATGCACATAACAACGATGAATGAATGCATCTGCTATCTGCTTGCAGGCCCTTTTAATTGTAGTTTGGTACATCTTACTTGATTCCACACACTTTCTCAAAATTTCAAGACATGCTCTGCCCATTAACACGCACACACACACACCGGTGCGCATGGCACCTCCTGTTTACATGATGTGTAATTTGCAGGCCCCTAAATTCTCTTTAAAGCATAAACCTGCACTGTGCACGCCCACACACCTGTACGCATGGCCCCTCCTGTACGCGTTGAGTGCGTCTTCGCTGCGGCCTAGGTGCTCATGCACCTCACCCGCACGCTCGTGCAGGCCTGCTTTTGACAGAGAGGCCAGGATGGACTCCAGGAGGGCAGGGTCATGGCTCTGGTTGTAGGACACCACCACCTGTAGGAGTGCATATGTGTGTGCAAGTTGAGCTGATGAGACCTGCTGCTGTTGCGCCCCCCAGATGGCCTTTTTAAACTAAGGCTTGTTGTGAATTAGTTGAAAGTCTAAGAAATTTATGATAAAGCTGGACGCCACTACAAAGGCAGGATGGTGCCTTGCACAAGCAGAAGCCGGTGCAAGCAGCGCGGCTGTAGCCGAGTGGCGACTGCTGCAGCTGGACAGTCATGTTCAGAAGGAGCAACGCAGACGTTCATAAAATTGCTAGAATAACACAGCAGGGCATTTCAGTAGGCACGTAACATAGGTGAATGCCTTTGCTGATACCAGGACCAGTGTGCTCAGCTAGACTTCAAACTGCGAACTAATGCTCACACCAGCCAGCCAGAGCCCCAACCAAAGCAGTGACCTGTTTTACTGTAAGTATTTAGCCATGCTGAGGAGAACCGGCATGCATGAGGGAAAGACTGCAAACTAACAAACTAACGCTCACAATAGCCAGAGCCCCGACAGCATTACTCACATGAGCAGCTCTTGCTGGCAGGCCACCCTTCAGGTACAGAGAAATTGCACCCAGGTAGTCGCCCTGACTCTCTTTCACGATGCCTGCCTTCTCCTCTTGCCCTGTCTCCAGCAGCCACCTATGGACAAGGGGGAGAGACATGCAGTGTGATGTCCCAATTCTCCTACTGCCTTTGCTCTCTATCACGATGCCTGCTTTGTCCTGTTGCCATATCTTCAGCAGCCACTTCTAGGCAGGTTGCGACCTGTTCCTAGGAAACAATGAAAGCACGGTGCGCATTCGAGTGTATCTGAGACTGAAGCTTGCTCAATCTCGCACATACAGATAAATGGTGGGCGCATACAGAGCAAAGTCACGTCCATTTCATTTTGTTGCTGCTCCCCTACCCTGCCTGAGCACACCCTCAACAGCACACTGCAGCAACACCACAGCTTCTGCAGCGTGACGCAGCTTTGATTATCGTTGCACAAAGCAGCAACCGTGTTAAACTTACTTGTAGTGCTTGGCTTTGAGGGCATCTGCGTCTGGGTGCTTGTTTGAGGAAGCCACCCGGATGGCCTCGTCCCACCTGCGTGTTTATTACATTGTAAATCACAGCGTACGTCATACCACACACTCACACTCTGAACTAGTTGCTGCTCAATTTAACCTATTGCTTTTGTTCTGTGCTTGATGATGAGGACTTGAACAGGGTATGGCACAGGTGCTAATGTAGAATACTCTAAGCTGACTGGAGTTGCAGGTAGCAGTCTAGGTTGCAGTTCGGAGTTGCTGCATCTAGAGGCTCATAAGTGTTTATTGACGGAGCAGTAGATATGTGACCATTGGGACTTTCACCTCCATCCTAGACCACACAGGTGCAGCTTTTTTTACATCCACTTTTTCCGCTGCTACTGCTACCACCTTATTTTCACGAGCACATGGTTATTGCACTCAATAACTCAGTCAATTAGCTCATTGACTCAGGCTAATTAATTAATTCAGGCAGCTTTGTAGCTGAATTGTGCCGCAACTGCTACTACCACCTAAAATTCACGAACACAATACAAGCACTCAGTACCTCAGGCACATGCAGCTGTGCCCGAGGGACTACGCGGCACCAAGAGGAAAAAACTCAGAATGATGCAAAAGGGTGAATGCTTGCATAGGTCCACGAATTTATGAGTGGCCACTTCTGAGCACAGTTCTCACAGGATGCTTGCCAAGGTCATTACTGCACACTAAGGTAGCGCTTTGGCACTCACATTTACATTGTGCACGTGCTTTATGGCATGTAGGAAGGCACTTCAGGCCCTCCTTTAGCGGTGCACTCATGCGCACCCACACTCACATACGTGCACTCTCATGCTTGCATTGACTGTACGCACTAACGGGTAGAAGTATTTCGCTACATGGGCGATGCTATTAATGAATATGCCTACTTACACATATCTTGTCTGCACACTTTTGCCCACATGGCACAATGCTGTTGGACGTACTTGTGAATGTTTAGGCACATGGCGATACACTCATCATATTTCAATGCACAAACTTTGCCTGGCAACCGTGCTGCACTGACAACACGTACTTGTGGATGTTTTGGTACATGGCGATGCACTCATCAACCTTGCCCTGAGACAGCAGCAGGTTCTCTGCCACCGGCCATTGCTTGTGAAGCATGGCCAACTTGGCGCGCACCTGCAGAACACACACACACACACACACACACGCAAGGAAATCAAGTGAGGAAGGACACACGCAGCATCAATCACGTAAGGCCACTTTATGATGCTAATTTTGCAATGACTTGGCGTCAATTGTTTGAGGGCACACAATGAGGGGATGCAACCTTTGAGCATTTAGGGAGCAGCAGTCAGAGTTGCCTTGTGTACAATGTTACACGTCGCTAAGCAACGGAAGACAGTGTTTTGTTACACGGATTGAACAAGTCAAGACATGTTCTACACAGCTTGTGTCAAGGATGCACAGAAAAATACGAAAAAAGTGCAACAGTAGCTGGCTGAATCCCCGAGCAGCAGATAAGACGAGCATTGTTTCTTGGATTATGTTGGAAGAAGGTGGCCCTGCGTCTTCAACAGATATTATAAAACTACTAATGACACTCCTTATATAAGTACTAGAAATGCAACCTTTGTCATTGCTTTCCTAGGTGTTGGAAGCTCCATTTGAAATACTTTGCCCACAGAGCATTGCAAGAAAACAGCACTTTCACACTCACAGAATAGGAGTCATATCCATTGTCTCCGGTGGTTTTGGAGGCCAGCTGAGCCTGTTTGACCACTTTATGCAGGAACCGTGTGCGGCTAATGTCACCCAACGCAGCATAGCAGCGCTCTGCGATGACGACCTGCATAGAAGGTGTATACATACGCATGTGTGTATGTGTATGCATTTGTGTGTTAGTGTGTGTGTATGTGTATGCATGCGTGTCTTTGTGTGTGCGCGTATGTGTATGTGTGAAAAGAGGTAAAGATTGCTCAGAAGGTACAAGATTTGGCTGAGTACTTCCTCTTTCGAGCTTTAAATTGCCTAGTATTTTTATTTAAACACCCAACACACCTGCTTGCTGTTGCGCAGCACACACACAAACACACACACACAAACACCACATGAACATAAGTAGGGACACTAACATAAACGCACACCACATGAACACAAGTAGGACAACAGAAGCATGTACACACAAACCTGGTTGTTTGCCAGGGCCAGCTCACTCAGCTCCATCCACTGTGCCTCCGTCTCTGGTGTCAGCTGCAGGGGCTCCAGCACACGCACAGCCCGCTCGAAGTTGTGCTCGCCCATAGCCGCACCAAACTGCAGTACAAGAATAAAAGAGCGTCTGTTGTTTAAAGTGACAAAGCTATAAGGTGCATGAGCTAATGGCCCATGGCCGCACCAAACTGCAGTACAAGTAAAAAGGAGCGTCTGTTGTTTTAAAGTGACAAAGCTATAAGGAGCACTAGCCAATGGCCCATGGCAGCACCAATCTGCTGCAAAAAAAGGAAGAATAAGCCGCGACGCTGCGTTCTACACACTTTATACGCCAACATCCCCCACTGGTCAGCATCAGGCGGCAGTCATAGTGCACGCATTCACACATTTGTAAGCACTGCACTAAAATCAGCAGTATGAAGTGGCATACACACATGCTCATGCATAAGCATCACGCACCTGAATCAGTGTGAGGGCCTCGATCAGTTGCTCATCTAAGGCGTAACTGACAGTGTTGATGCCCTCATCCACAATCACCTCCGTGCGGTTGTTGTTGCGCTCAATGTCCATGAGCTCTCCTGTGTGTGCATGCGTGTGCATATACGCGTGAGTGCAGGCTTGTATGCACGTTTGTGTGCTGCATGTGTGTAGGAGTTTGTGTGCTTTTGTGTGACAGAGCATTCGTGTGTGTTGTGTGTGTATATGTGTATAGATAGGGTGGGAAGGTAGATCCGTGATGTTCACTTATCACGCAATAATTGCTCAATCCTTGTGTCACATGATTTCCTGCCACTAAATAAGAGTACGCAGTACGCATATAACACCCGTACCCCTTCATTCAGTCACGGGCCTTTCAAGCCAAACCAGCCCTAAACCTAGCCCACACCTACAGCCCCCCACCTTTGATAGGAAACATGGACACGCGGTCAGGGGTATTGATGGAGTACCACACGCATAGGTTGTCACGGCTCTGGGCCACAATGACATCACTCTGCAAAGGAGCGAGCAGGCATTGATGCGCGTGTGTTGCCTTTGTGCAGAAACAAAACCGAGATGCAGTAATTGGGGCAAGCAAGCTTGAGCAAAAAAAGGGCGGTTTGACTGTCAGTTCAAGTTGCATTTTTCAAGTATGCAAAGTGCAGCCATTCTAAAAGGAGATCACTGAATACAAAGGGCTATTAGGCAAGCACCAAATTCTTACCCACACATACCTGGCTTTCTCACACACACGCGCACGCTCACACACGTGCACACACAAACATACATACACACACACGCATACAGACAAACATACACACACAAACACACATACACACAGACATACACACATACGCACACAAAAACACACCTGTGGCACCCACTGCACATAGCCTGAGTAGTTGAGCAGCGTGGTGCGCTCCTGCTTTGCGATGTGGAACAGTGACAGCTGCCGCTTCTTGTCTCGGAACAACAGGTGAGTGCCACGGGGGTTGAGCTCCTGTACACAAACACAGGCACACACACACTTGTAAACCACCATTGAGAAATGTCTATACGTCTATAAAAAGGCAAAGCTAATGCATTTCAATTACGCAAAATTGGGGCTGGGCTTCCTACAAACAACGGCAATCCATGTGTGTGTTGTACTGACACTGCTAGGGTTGGCCAAAACCGTATATATACGCCATGCATGACCGTATATTTAAAATAAATTGTGTGCACCGTAAGTATACGGTTCTGGCCAACCCTATATACTGTTATTGGCAAGGTGTCAACTGCCGTGCAGACGTCACAAATTACGTACTGAACAACTGAAATTGTTTTTTTCATTCATTTCGTTGGCTGTAATATGATATCCCCTTAGCAGGCCTTCCTGGCTTGTATTGTCTAACCTCTCTTAAGGGAATGACGCACGTGGGTGTGCTTGAGCCTAGCTAGAACAAAGACCAGCATGCAAATTTCAAAGCGTATAAGGGGGCATAACAATGCATACAAAGAAATACACAGAAGACAAAGCCACATGCCGCTTACAAACACATGCAAACATTCATCAAAACACACAGGCACTGGCACAGGCACAGGCACAGGTACAGGCACAGGCATAGGCACACACACACAAACAAATAGGTACATACCAGCCAGTCAATGCGGGTATCGTGGTTGATGGTGGCCAGGGTGGTGTTGGTGAGCAGATCCATAATCCGTATGGTTTGCATGTCAATGAGGTACGACAGGCGTGCTAGTACGGTGCGTGACTCAGGCAAGTTGCCGCTGCGGCCATCACTCACGGTACCCTGTGTGAGCACGCGTGTGTGTGTGTGCGTGCGTGCGTATTTTACACTTGCTTTTGACGCTTCTTGTGGTATTGAATAGGTGTAGCACAGGGGTTTTCAGAACAACAGTGGGGAACACTTGGGAATGTAAAGAGCTCTCATCGTAAGATTTGTAGTTGGCAGCTACTAGTTGCGCATGATACCTGAAATAATGTTGTGCAAACATGACAGTTTGACGTCTGATATACCCCTCTCCCGCACACGACTTGTGCTCCTACCGTAACATACCTGCTGCGCGACCACGCTGAGCAGCGTGGGGTGCACATGCTCAGTGCGGCACACTCCCAGGATCTCGTTCCGTCCGTACGCAACTAACGTCAGCTCTCCCGAGTGGTAGATGACGCACACTGTCTCATTATCAAAGATGTACCTTTCGTTGCCTGCAAAGGTATGAGTGGCAGGGGGATACATGGTGTGTGATTACACAGGGTAGGGTGAGGGTCGATGGCTTTTGACCCCAGGTATTGAGTGCCTCTTTCCCTGCGTGGGGAGTGATATTGTGTGTTTCTGTGCATGGAGTGGTAGTGTGGATGTGCATGCCTGTGCGAGGAGTAGTGTTGATGTGGAGCCCAGTGCATGGAGTTGCAGTGTGTTAATGTGGGCCTCTTCTGAAAATGCGAAGCAATCCCACAAAGTATACACTGTAAGCCAAGTAAGCACTACGAAGAAATGTAACATTGCAATGAGCTGTCAATAACAGTTTAGTTTTGGTATTTGCTGCTTGCAAGTGGGAGAATTTATGCATGCACAAACACAAACTACCATGTATACACATACACATACATGCACAAAAACACACATTAAAACATACATAAGACACGCACACACGTACATGCATGCATGCATATACAGATTGCTTGCTTGCTTTTGTTGGACACACTCACCATCGTAACCACTGCATGGGATCTCACTCAAGTTGCAGCTCTCCAGATCACCCATGAGGAGCGTCTCAGCTGTGCGAGCCACAAGGAACCTGTGTATGTGGCATTTGCACACACTCTGTGGAACGGCAGCTCAGAAGAGAAGCATTAGGTGAAAGGAAGCGTCTCAGCTGTGCGAGGCACAAGGGGCCTGTTTTTGGTGTGCTATATGGATACAAAGCAAAAGAGTGAATGATTGTTTGGGCGTTGCATTGCCCAAGGCGTCTGCATGTCAATAGAAGCAGGGAAAGGAAATAATGGGATGTTCCGTATTGTTGTTATGGTGTGAGGTGTGGATAAGGTGAAGTATCTGGTCCAGAAGCTGAGTAACTGCACTCTCACGATGGGACATGCTTCTGGGCAGCCATCTATTCGAAGATTACTGCACAAATACACTCACATCCGCTGCACCTGTCCTTGTAGATGCTGAAATGCAGTCAATCTTGCTCTGGTTCAATGCTTTCACAACATGTGAGCTGCTCAACAGTGCACACATCCCCTGCACCTGTCCTTGTAGATGTTGATGCGGTCAATCTCGTACTGGTACATGCTCCTGAGCACGATGCGCTTGCCGCTCTTTAGCTCCTTCACAATCACGCTGCTCTTGCTGACGTACGTGAACTCAAACTTGCCCTTGTAGCGGTGACGCTGCGCATGCCGGTGGTTGAAACAAGGTGATGTGAGCGTTCATGTGTGAGGGTGTTGAAGTGCATATGTATCCGGCGTGAACATGTCTCCATGAGGTTCTATCAGGGAGATGTTAAAACGGTAACAAATGAAAACTTGGCATGAGATAGGCACGGGGCAGTATAGGTGATGGAAGAAGTTTGCGGCGGTGAAGCTGTGGGGGGTTGTTGGTGGGGGGTTGTTGGTGGGGGATTGTTGGTGGATAGTGCTGCTTGGGATAAAGCATAGGGCAGAGGCGCAAATGCCAGGGGTGCTTGCAAAGCGCACGTGTGTGGTTCGGGAGAGCTATTTTTGTGATCAGTGCGCTTTTTGTGCTCAGTGCCTGACTGTTAAGGAAGGTGTGACTAGTGGGTTGCTCACTTGCTTGCAGTTGAGAATGGAAGGCATGGGTGTGAAAACAAGAGGGAGCAGGGCGGTTTGACAGTCAAATACACAGGTACAAATGTACACACCACACGCCTGAAGCACACAAACGTAAAACCACAAATACATACAACTGCATTATACACACACAAATACTTTATGGCACGCACACACATACACACTTTGAGGCACGCATCATATACGTCCACAGCGCCTGTCATGTTTCCCACACAGAGTTTGGAGCCGTCTGGCTTCCAGGCCAGGGCAGTGATGGAGTAGAAGTTGTCCACGTGTTTAAGGCACGCCTAAATACATGACAAAAGTTGGGGCATGATGTTAGGGTGATAGCACCAGGATTCTCTTTGGGCTCTAAGCTTATGTCATGAATTGCACTTGCACTTTGCAGCACATAACGCATACAGATACACTTTAGGTGCAGACAGAGCCTCTGTACACAATAATACGCTCATCTTGCTCATAATTGCTGCATACAATGTGATATTGTCTATGTACAAAGCACGAATCATCTTGCTACAACACGCACGCACATGCACATGCACATGCACACACACACACAACCACACACACCTGCTCCCACACGTTCCTGCCCGCATTGTGGACGTACACGTAGAAGCGGTTGTAGGTGCCAAACACGACTGCATCACCGCTTGGGTTGAAAGCACAGGCCGTGAACTCTCGCACTCCGTCATCTCCACTGTAGTCAAACGTTTGAAGGGTGCGCCCACTGGTATCGTAAAATACCACCTGTCGGTTGGGAAGTATGTAGCATATGGATGTTGGATTGAGCTTCAGCTCACCGCTGTTCCTCACTGTAATTATACACCTGAATGCTCACTAAAATTTTCACTTAAATGGTACATTTTAGTGCACTACCTGCTGGAAGAGCGCGTGTGTGTGTAAGCGTACGTGTAAGTGTATGTATATGTTTGGCTTTGCCATTTGCAGGGTTGGCCAGAACCATATAAATACGGTGCATATACGGTATCTTTTGCAGGGAGATCACCATATGTACGGTCGTATACGGTGTATATATACGGTTTTGACCAACCCTAGCCATTTGGCCAAGCATCAGGTGTCTAGTTGCCAAGGCAATCGTCCAATTTTTGCATATTTTATGCACAGAGGTGCACACAAACAAGCCTGGTCAGCACGGGAGCCTAGCCACGAGCATGTTGGCTATTGCATAAATTGTGATCTTACTTTAAAGCCTCCTCAACACGAGAAAGGAAGCACCATCCAGCAGCTGTCCAGGACGCCCCTAGGGCAGGGAAGTGGCCTACACACCATCTACGTCCCCATGTGGCTCCACCTACCTTTTTGTCGTTGCCTGCCATGGCCATGCAAAAACCCTT
>Ga0307966_1002454_pt1 | contig 14098 bp, 13 predicted proteins | sample OrgLakmetagen646_FD_203141 | JGI IMG/M metagenome (GOLD analysis project Ga0307966, IMG submission 203141) | Saline water microbial communities from Organic Lake, Antarctica - #646 | ecosystem: Environmental > Aquatic > Non-marine Saline and Alkaline > Saline | place: Antarctica: Organic Lake... | reverse complement strand
TGAGCGCCCGCAGTTCACTGAGCACTGAGTAGCGAGCTCCGAGACCGCACCTCTTCCTCCCCAGTCCTCCCCAATGGAGCGCGTCACCGCTGCTCTCCACCGTGCGCGCGGTCTGGCGCCGTGAGCCTCCACGCCAGAGCACACTCTTCCGGTATGAGGCACCGGGCGTTCATCCGGCACGAACCGCCCGGTGCCTCGCCCACCATTCACGAACCGTAAGGACTGCTATGAGCGACACCATTACTCTCACGGGGCTCGTTGCGACGAACCCGCGCCACATCGTCACGAGCGAGGGGCTCACGATCACGAGCTTCCGCTTGGCGTCGAATCAGCGGCGTTTCGACCGCAGCCAGAATGCCTGGATCGACGGCGATACCAACTGGTACACCGTCACAGCATTCCGTCAGCTCGGCACTCACGTGGCGACCTCTCTCGAGAAGGGTCAACGGGTGCTCGTCACCGGTCGCGTACGGATTCGCGATTGGGAGAGCGGCGAGAAGGCTGGCACGACCATCGAGATCGATGCGGAGGCGATCGGCCACGATCTGACCTGGGGTCGCGCTACCTTCACACGGAGTGTGATCGCGAAGAATTCGGCGCGCGAGGACGACGGGCAAGGATCGGAGGGGCCGACCGAGGAGGAGGCGAACCCCGAGGGTGCCGTCGAGCCTGAGGAGCCGGGCGACGCGCAGAAGGAAGAAGCGCTCGCGTCGACGCCCTTCTAGCGAGTCTCGGGGTCGCCGCCGGCGCGGCGCACGCGAATACCACCCCGTTGCCACAGGGTGACGGCGGCGACCCGAGGGCTCGCATTCTCACCGGTGTCGAGCCCCAGCGCCAGGAAGAGTCGGGTGAGCATGGTCTCGACGGCCCGCACTGTCGTGCCGCGCTTCTCAGCAAGAGCGCGGGTCGACGCGCCGTCGGCGAGCATCCGCAGCACGTCGGCCTGGGCCCCGGTCACGGTCGGCACATCGTCGTCGTCGAGTTCGACCTCAGCATCGATGTTCCCGCTGATGGCGCGATGCACAGCCTCGGCCAGCTCATCGACGCGCGAGAGCTGCGACTTCACGAGGTAGACCACCCCGTGGGGGATGAGGTGCGGGTTGGGCACGGCGAGTTCGGGGGAGCGGTGCGACGTCAGCACGACGAGGCCGATCCACGGGTACTCGCTGGCCACCCGGTCCAGCAGGGCAGCACCTGATTCGCCCTGACCGAAGTTCAAGTCGCTGATGAGGGCGTGGGGATCGACAGTCTCGACCGCCTCCAGTGCCTGCGCCACACTCGTGGCCGCGGTTACCGCGAAACCCTGCGCCTCGAGCCCACCTGTGACGAGCGACAGAGTGAACGTGTCATCGTCCGCCACAACCACGCGCAAGGCGCGGGCATCGGGTTCCGTCATGGGGAGCCTCCTTCCTCAACGGGCACTCGCTTAAGCGTGTCAGACACTGTGGTGAGCAGCAGGCTGGTCGTGAACGGTTTGGGCAGAAAGCGCGTGATGCCCATCCCCGCGTCACGGGTACCAGAATCGTGCGAGTTCAGCCCGCTCATCGCAATAATCGGAATGTGCGGGTGCTGCTCCTCCAGGAGTGCGCTGAGTTCGGCACCATCCATCACGGGCATCATCATGTCGGTGAGAACAAGTTCGATGGGCCGCTGCGCGGTCTCGATGAGGGTCACGGCTTCGGCCCCCTGACTGGCCGTGATGACGCTGTAGCCGTGCGCGGCCAAAGTCTGGGCAGTGACCTGCCTGATCATGGGCTCATCGTCGACCACGAGGATCACTTCGTCGTGGCCTTGGGGAAGCTGGGCGACCGCGGGGCGCACCGGGCTCGATAGCGGCTCCTCGTCGCTGGCGAGAGGCAGAGCGACCTGGAACGTCGTGCCGGTGCCCTCCCTACTGCGAACGTTCATGAAGCCGCCGTGGCTTCGCACGATCGCCAAGGAACTCGCGAGCCCGAGACCGGTGCCTCGACCTGGCTCTTTCGTCGTGAAGAAGGGTTCAAAGACTTTCTCGGCCACCTCGGCCGGCATGCCCTCACCGTTGTCCTCAACCTCGACTGAGATGTACTCACCGGGTGGGACCATGTGAGTCGCCGACGCGAGCTGATCATCAAGAGTGAGTATGCGGGCGTCGATGCGCAACTGCCCACCCGCGGTCATCGCATCTTTCGCATTGGAGACGAGGTTGATGAGTACTTGGAGCAGTTGAGTGGGGTCTCCCATTGTGTCGCCCGCAAAGCCTTCTCGAGTGACGACGATCTCGATGTTCGAGGGTAGAGCGTCGTCCGCGAACTGTGCCGCATCGTCCACGAGGCCCCGGATTGAGACCCGAACGCGTCGACCCTCGACCCCGCGAGCAAACGAGAGCACCTGCCGAATCATGTCGGCACCGCGCTTGACGGCGTCTTCCATGCCCGACAAGATTCGCGTCTCTGTCTCGTCGCGATCACGCTGCGACAGCAATTGAATCGACATGAGAATCGGCGTGAGCACATTGTTGAGATCATGCGCGATACCGCCCGCCAGGGTGCCCAGACTCTCCATTCTCTGGGCGCGCAGTCGTGCCTCCGTCGCGGCACGTTCCGCAGTGATGTCATGGTTGACGGCGAAGATCGCCGAGGGCTCGCCACGATCATCGAGGACCAGCTGCCACCGGGTTTGCACCGTGAGCGCGTGCCCGTCGCGGGTTCGCTGCTCGAGGTCGCCGCTCCAATAGCCATCGCGCATCAACGCAGAATTCGCTTCGATGAAGGCTGTCGTGTCGTCATACAGCAGTTCGCTCGCGGAGCGACCCAGCGCCTCGTCAGTGCTCCAGCCATAGAGGTCGCCTGCTGCCTTGTTCCAATACTGAATCGTGTGATCGAGAGAACGGACGATCATCGCGTCGTTGGAGGCATCGAGGAGCCGAGCTTGGTCAACGAGCCGTCGTTGCGTCTCCTGTTCACGCTGACTCGTGAGCTCCTCGTCCGTCACGTCTCGCACATACAAGGCCAACCCCGACGCCGTCGGGTACGCGGTCACGTCGTACCAGCCTCCCAACGGTTCGAAAAAGGAGCGAACCTGCTGCCGCTCGCCCGTGTCGAGCGCGCGATGATACGCCTGCCAGTACGGCCCATCGACACCCTCGGGGAATATCTCCCACGCCGAATTGCCCACGAGTTCGTCCTCAGACCTGCCGACGAGCTCGCAGGCTGTCGCGTTCACGTAGGTGAAGCGCCACTCCCGATCGACGAACATGATGCCGTCGCTAATGGCGTTGAGCGTGAGTGACAGACGCTCATCCAGCTCTGCAAGCCGTGCCCGCTCGTGCTCGGCTTCCGTGATGTCTCGTGAGAGGCCCCAGACGGCGACGACCTCATCGCCGTCGCGAATCGGGTAGAACGCTACCTGCAGCACGTACCCGGGGGCGCCATCGCCTTGTCTTACCCGAGTGAACTCATCAACGGCGCCGGCGAAGGCTCGACTGATACTGAGCTGGGTGGCCTCCCGGTCTTCGTCCATGATCACGTCGACGAGGCGGCGACCGATGAGCTCGTCGCGCGACATGCGAGAACGCTCGACGAGGGCGTTATTGACCGCGAGCAAGACGCCGTCGCTGTCCAGCACCATGGCCACGTCGGGCAGCTCCGCGATGGTGGCGCCGACCAGCGCAGCGATAGCGCTGGGGTCTCTGAAAGGCGGCGGCATACTTGCTACTCGTGCTGACTCTGCCGAAGTAGCCGAGTCACACGGCTCAGAAAGTCGGGCAGTTCAATGGGCTTATGGGCAAAGTCGTTCGCCACCGTGTGAAGGTCGGCGGGTGGGCTGAGATCACCACTCAGCACGAGCACCCGTAGTGCAGGTTGTTCCTCCCTCAGGCTACCGAGGGTGTCGTGCACCGTTCCGCCCGGCATATTGATGTCGAGAACAGCCAGGTCGAGGGGTGCGTTGCGCGCGACCTCCGCCACCTGCCGTGCGTCGGCAGCCTCGACAACCGTGAGGCCGAGCGAGCGCAGGGCCATGCCCAGCACGGAGCGCACGAGGTCATCGTCGTCCGCCACGAGGACAACGGCGTCGATCGGCTCCGGGTCAGCCATGAGCGTCAGTCTAAGGCCGTCATTGGTCGCGTGGGCGGTCGCGTGACGACGTGGCTCACCCCTCTTCGGGGGTCGCGCGCGTCGGGTTGTGGCCCAGTTCGGCAAGCGAGGCGAGGTCGACAGAGACGTCAGCCAGGTGACGAACTACGGCATCGATGACTCCCGCGGCATGCCCATCGTCGTCGCGACCGTCGTCGCTGGCGGCGGTGTAGAAGTTGAGTGCCATCACGCACGCCGCGAGCCGACCCTGGATGGGGCCGTGAAGCAGGATCGAGAGGCGCGTGCGCTCGCGCTCCTCCAGAGCGTCGTGAGTCGCGCGCGCGGCGTCGAGTTCTGCGATCGCGGCGGCGAGAGCATCGCTCGCTTCTCCGTTGCTCCGGGCGAGGACAGCAGCGAGCGAGAACACGGTGCTGGCGAGTATCAGGGCGACGGCGATGAGCGGCGAAATCAAGAGACCGTGCCAGGTAATGGGGTCAATCTCGCTCGTGAGCATGATCCACGTCATCGCGCTGACAGACAGAACGATCGCGACGATGGTGACGCGTTGCCCGGGAAAGATCGACACTGTCCAACCGGCGCGCAATGCGAGATGCGGCACTGAGGCGAGGATCAACCCTGCGAGCGTCGTCGCAACGCTAACCTCTGCGCCAGCCAGGGCACCGAACACCCGCCACGCATCGGGCACCACGAGCGCGATCGTGGCAAAGGTCACCATCAGGGAGGTGACGATGGGGCGCTGGGGCGTGACGTCGAACGCTCGACGCGTCGACGCGCGGAGTTCTCCACCCGCCGCTGCACGATGCCCGCCTCCCGCCGACTCGACCACGGCAACCACCTCGTCATGCACCGCTGTGAGTTGGGCGCCGAGCGTGTCGATCCGCTCGCGCGAGAGCGAGTCGCGCGAGCGAGCGAGGCTGCCCTGCAGGTCGGCGAGCACGGGCTCGAGGGTCTGACGCACTGACTCCCGAAGGCGGTGCTGAATGTGATCTGCCGACTCGCCCGCGTGGTCGCGAGCATCCGCGAGTCCAGCCTGGGTCGCATCCTGCGCACCCAGCAGCAGTCTTCTCTGGTCGAACTGCGCGAGGGTGTACACAAACACGGGAACCCAGAGTGTGCTCGCGAGAAGCCAGGCCGAGATGCGGAAGGCAAATTCAGGGTCGACTCCCGCAACGCTCTGGGCGATCCCGCCCCCGATGAGCCCTCGAGCGACGGCGGCCAAGCCCCAGACGATACCGATGACGGCCAGCGGCAAGATCGGGTGCCGACGCCGAAAGATCGCCGCGCCCACGGTGATGATGACCCCCACCGCGAGGTGCTGCAGCGTCGCCGACAGCAGTGGCCACCACCAGTGCGGGTACGGCGTGACGGATTCCCGCAGAAGGACGACAAGGGTGGTCGGCGGATACAGGGCGGCCCAGACGACCCAGTGAGATGCCCAGGGGCCGCCGAGCGCTTCACGCCAGGTGACAGCGCCCATGCCTGGCCACCTCCCTCTCCGAGAGGGAGTGTAGGCCGACTCGGGTATCGCGTGTCTCTGCGCACTGCAGTTAAGAAGAAAGGCGGTGGTTCCTGATCTCACCCGAAGAGATCAGGAACCACCGGCACTTGTTCTAGCGATTCAGGCCCGACCCGAACGGGCCGAATCGATATCACGTGTCGCGGCCCCCCGGTGATCCCCCGATCACCAGCCGCTTGCGTTGAGACGAGTCTGTCGCACCAAGAGCGGTGCAAGCAAGCGGTCGCCGCCCGGCGTGTTCGATTAGCGAACGCACCCCCGTAGACTCGCGGTCGGGTCGAGTGTGACCCCTCATCGAGCAGTCCCCTCGAGCAGTGAATCACGGAGGTTCCGCATGTCCACTGCGCGCCGCCGCGCGACCGCGAGTGTCGCGACTCTGGCCGCGACTCTTGTCCTGCTGGGCTGCGCCGCCGAGAGGGAACCCGTCCCGTCGCCCACGACCATCGCCCCGGTGGACCCGATCGAACAACCACGGTCAGAGCCTGGTGAAATCCCCGACTTCGTCGAGGGTGGCACCGCGGAGCAGAACCTCGACTACTTCGTCTTTCGCCTGGAAGCTCTGGTGGCGCAGGAGCCGCAGCCGAGTAGTCGACAGCTCGTCGATACCCTCGTGGCGGCCGGCTTTGATCAGGCGGCCATGGAGGTGACGGCTGACGTCACACCCCTCGGGTCGCGCACCGACTCGATTCTGGTGGCGGTTCGACTCGACGAGCAGTGCCTCATCGGTCAGGTGGTCGATGGTCGTGCCGTTACCGACGTCTCTGACGTGCTGGGCACAGGTGAGTGCCTCGTGGGCCGCACGCTCTCCATAGACTGGTAGGCATGGCCGAATTCATTTACACCATGGTCCGCGCCCGTAAGACGGTCGGCGAGAAGCTCATTCTCGACGACGTCACGATGTCGTTCTTCCCCGGCGCGAAGATCGGCATGGTCGGCCCGAACGGTGCCGGCAAGTCGACAATCATCAAGATCATGGCGGGGCTCGACCAGCCCTCCAACGGTGAGGCACGGCTGAGCCCGGGCTATTCGGTGGGCATCCTCATGCAGGAGCCCGAGCTCGACGAGTCGAAGACGGTGCTCGAAAACGTGCAGGAGGGCGTGCGTGAGCTCAGCGACAAGCTCGCTCGCTTCAACGAGATCTCGCTCGCGATGGCCGACCCTGATGCCGACTTCGACGCGCTCATGGCCGAGATGGGCACGCTGCAGGAGGAGATCGACGCCGCGAACGGCTGGGATCTCGACAGCCAGCTGGAACAGGCAATGGATGCCCTGCGCTGCCCGCCCGGCGACGAGAAGATCGACCACCTCAGTGGTGGTGAGAAGCGTCGCGTCGCACTCTGCAAGCTCCTACTCGAGAAGCCCGATCTGCTCCTGCTCGATGAGCCCACGAACCACCTCGACGCCGAGAGCGTGCTCTGGCTCGAGCAGCACCTGCAGAAGTACCCCGGCGCTGTCATCGCGATCACGCACGACCGGTACTTTCTCGACCACGTCGCCGAGTGGATCGCCGAGGTCGACCGCGGTCGTCTCTACCCCTACGAGGGCAACTATTCGACCTACCTCGAGAAGAAGGCCGCTCGCCTGGAGGTGCAGGGCAAGAAGGACGCCAAGCTCGCCAAGCGCCTCGCGGGCGAGCTCGAGTGGGTGCGCTCCAACGCGAAGGGGCGCCAGGCGAAGTCGAAGGCTCGCCTCGCCCGCTACGAAGAGATGGCGACCGAGGCCGAGAAGACGCGAAAGCTCGACTTTGAGGAGATCGTGATCCCGGTGGGGCCCCGACTCGGCTCGCAAGTGATCGAGGCCTCGAAGCTTCGCAAGGGCTTCGGAGAGCGCATCCTCATCGATGGGCTCTCGTTCACCCTGCCGCGCAACGGCATCGTGGGCATCATTGGCCCCAACGGTGTCGGCAAGACGACGCTGTTCAAGACGATTGTGGGCTTCGAGGAGCTCGACAGCGGCACGCTCAAGATCGGCGACACGGTGGATATCTCCTACGTCGACCAGAGCCGTGGCGGTATCGACCCGAACAAGAATTTGTGGGAGGTCGTGAGCGACGGCCTCGACTACATTCAGGTCGGCAAGACCGAGATTCCCTCGCGGGCATACGTTTCGCAGTTCGGCTTCAAGGGTCCTGACCAGCAGAAGAAGGCGGGCATTCTCTCGGGCGGTGAGCGCAATCGATTGAACCTCGCGCTCACGCTCAAGCAGGGTGGCAACCTGCTGCTGCTCGACGAACCGACGAACGACCTCGACGTCGAAACCCTGGGCAGCCTCGAGAACGCGCTGCTCGAGTTCCCCGGCTGCGCCGTGGTCATCACGCACGACCGGTGGTTCCTCGACCGCATCGCGACGCACATCCTCGCCTACGAGGGCACCGACGAGAACCCCAGCTACTGGCACTGGTTCGAGGGCAACTTCGAGGCCTACGAAGAGAACAAGATCGAGCGCCTCGGCCCCGACGCGGCCAAGCCGCACCGCTCGACCTATCGCAAGCTCACGCGCGACTGACGTCGCCGGAGCGTCTGCGAAAGGGTCCCAGCTCGAGGAGGAGCAATGAATCGCATCGCCTACTGGCTCGCGGGTGTTCGCGACTCGTTTTGGTTCATCCCCGCCGTTCTTATCGCGCTCTCGCTCGTCCTCGCGGAGACTCTCGTGGCGATTGATCTCTCGGCGGGTGGGGAATGGCTGCCGCTGCTCGGCGTGGGGCCGGAGGGGGCGCGGGGGCTCCTCGCCGCGATCGCTACCTCGATGCTGTCCGCCGCCGCCACGATGTTCTCCATCACGATCGCGGTGCTCGCGCTCACCTCGTCCGCGTACGGCCCGCGACTGGTGCAGAACTTCATGGCCGACCGCGGCAATCAGCTCGTGCTCGCGGTGCTCGTCTCGAGTTCGTTGTACGCACTCATGGTGTTGCGCAGAATTCGCTCCGGTGCCGAGGCGTTCGTGCCCGAGCTTGCTGTGACGGTGGGGCTGCTGCTGGCTCTCCTCGGTGTGTGTGTGCTCATCTACTTCATCCACCACATCAGCGCGAGCATTCAGATCGCCACCCTCGCGGGGGGTGTGCGTCGCGAACTGAGTCGGCGCCTGGACGACGTGTATCCGGCGACTGCGGATGCGCATCGTCGCCCCGCGGGGTCGTGGCCCTCGGGTGGGGTTTCCCGTCACGCGCTCGCCGACGCCGACGGTTACGTGGCGAGTATCGCGCTCGACGATCTGCTGTCGGCCGCGAAGCGTCACGACGGGCGAGTCGACGTGCGGGTGCGCCCGGGAACCTTCGTCTGCCGCGGGGATGCGCTCGTTGTCGTGACCGTCGATGAGATGCTCGGCGGTGAGGGCGAGCACGGCGAGAAGCCTGCGGTCGAGGAACGACTCCACGACCTCAGCCGCGCCGCTGTGGGCAGGGTCTCGCTCGCAGATCAGCGCACCCCTTATCAAGACGTCGAGCATCTCGCGCGCCAACTGGTCGATGTCGCCGCGCGGTCGTTGAGCCCGGGTGTGAACGACCCCTACACAGCGCTCAACGCCATCGACGCGCTCAGCGCAGCCTTCGCGCAGACCGCTGATCGTGCGGATCCCGACCCGGTGCTCGTTGACGAGAAGGGCGTCGTGCGCGTGCGAGCGTCGAGCAGACCGTGGATCGACCTGTTGGTGGAGACGATCGACACCATGCGGGTGTACGCAGCGACCCAGCCGGCGGTTATCGCGCGGCTCCTGGATCTCGTTGACCGGCTCGCGACCCGCACGACCGACCCGCAACGGCGCGTGGCACTCCTTGCGGCCGCTGACCGCGCGGTCGAGGGCGCCGATGCCTCTGCTCTGCTTACCCACGATCTCGACAAGCTGCGAGCTGCGCGCACCGCGTTGAGGGAGCAGCAATCATGACCCGGCTCCATGTACCCGTTCCCGTGCGCTGGAGCGACCTCGATGCCTACGAGCATGTCAACAACGCGCGCATGCTCACCCTGCTCGAGGAGGCACGCATCGCGGCGTTCTGGAGTGATCCCGATTCCGGAGCGCCCACGGCCGTGCTCGAGACGGGGCCAGGGTCGCCCACGGCGACACTGGTGGCCGCACAAAGGGTGGAGTACCTGGCGCCGATCCCGTTCCATCGCGAGCCGCTCGATGTCGAACTGTGGATCGGCCGACTCGGGGGCGCGAGCCTCGAGGTCTGCTACGAGATCTTCAGCCCCGCCGCCACCCAGCCGCGCACGCTCTACACCCGAGCCGTCACGACCATGGTGCTCGTGACTCGAGCGACGGGAGCCCCGCACAAGCTCCCCGAGACGGCCCGTGCAGCGTGGCAGCCGTACCTGGAGCCACCGATCGCCTTCCGCGACTGAGCTAGTGCGCCGCCGCTCGTGCAGCGGTCGCCAGCGCCGCTCGGGCAGTGCTGCGCGCACTCCGCGATGCCTCTCGGAACGCCGACGTGAACTCGGGTACAAAGACCCTGGTTGGTGGCCTCGATTGCGGAGTAATCTCCTGTTCGCCTGATCACGAGAGCGCCGATCGTGTCGAGGTCGAGGAGGAGGCTGGCATGGTCACATCATCCCGCTCGCTGACGGACCGCTATATCGGTGCGGTCACTCGACGGCTCGCCGACCCTCGCCACTCGGAGACCGCGGAGCGTCTGCGCTCGTCGATCGACGCCGACATCGCGTCGCGCATGGCTGACGGCACCGACGCCGAGACCGCCGAGCATGAGGCACTCGTAGCGCTCGGCGATCCCGACCGCGTCGCTGCGGGGGTCGCAGGAGGGCTCCTGCACCTGATCGGGCCCGCCGTCTACCTCGACTGGCTGCGACTGCTGCGGTTGCTCCTCGTCACATCGGTGCCCGCGGTCGGCGCTGTGCTCGTGGTGGCGCAGGTGCTTGCCGGAATTCCGGTGCTCGAGATCGTGCTCACCACGCTCTCGACCATGATCTCCGTCGGGTTCGGTATCGCCTTCTGGGTGACCGTGGTCTTCGCCATCATCGAGCGCACCCGCGAGGGCGACACACCTCTCACCAACTGGACGCCCGATGACCTGCCGAGAGAGCAGACGAAGCCCGCTGTGGGCATCGGTGACCTGATCGGTGGCGTGCTCGCTGTGGTGCTGCTCGTCGGTGGCATCATCTGGCAGGCCACCGCATCACCGTTCGTCGATGCGGACGGCCGACTCATCACCTTCCTCGCCCCGGCGCTGTGGCCATGGTGGCTCAGCTACGTCGTCGTGGTTCTGCTCGCGGAACTAGCTTTCGCCGTCGTGCTGTACCGACTGAGGCGCTGGACACCGGGGATGGCCACGCTGAACATTGTGCTCAACGCTGCGTTCGCCGTGCCGTTCGTGACGCTCCTGCTGCTCGACGAGATCGTGAACCCTGCCTTCTCAGCCGCGTTCACCGACACGATCACGGCGTTGCTGGGGCAGCTGCCTGAGGTGGGGGTCACTTTCGGGGTGTCGGCGATCGCGCTCGGGGTATCGGCCATCGCTATCGTCGACTCCATCGACGGCGTGGTCAAAGCCGTGCGGGCATCGCGCTGACGGTGACGCCCGCGAGGCCTCACGCGTCGGGCACGCGCACCATGCCCTCTTGCGCGACCGAGGCCACGAGCATCCCGTCGCGGGTGAAAATGCGCCCCGTTGAGAGGCCGCGCCCGCCGATCGCATTGGGCGATTCCTGCACGTAAAGCAGCCACTCGTCGACGCGTGCGAAGCGGTGCCACCACATCGCGTGGTCGAGGCTCGCCATCTTGAGCCCGGGCGTGGACCAGCCGAGGCCGTGACGGCGCAGAATCGGTTCGAGCAGCGAGTAGTCGCTCGCGTAGGCGAGGGCGGCGCGGTGCAGGTTCGTATCGTCGGGGAGGGGCGTGAGGCACTTGAGCCAGACCGCCTGATGGGCAACAGCGTCGGAGCTGGCCTGCAGATACACGGGCGCGTCGACGTGGCGCATGTCGAACGGTCGCCCGGTCGCCCAATACTGCGCTGCCGGGTGGTCGATGGCGCCGAGAATGTCGGCGGCGCTCGGCAGGGTTTCGGGCTCGGGTACCTCGAGCGGCATGGCGGCCTGGTGTTCGAGCCCGGGGTCGTCGTCTTGGAAGCTCGCGATCATCGACAGGATCGGCTTGCCGTTTTGGTAGGCCTGCGTGCGCCGGGTCGAGAACGAGCGGCCGTCGTGGATGCGGTCGACCGAGAGGGTGATCGGCTGGTCGATGTCGCCGGGGCGCAGAAAGTAGCCGTGCATCGAGTGGATGAACCGGTCGGCGTCGACGGTGCGCGTCGCGGCGAGCACAGATTGCGCCATCACCTGCCCACCAAAGACGCGTCGTTGCGGGGTCCACAGGCTCGGTGCCGTGAAGATGTCTTCGCGCGTGCGCGCTCCCGTGTCGGTGAGAGTCAGGGCGGTGAGCATGTCGGCGACGGGGTCGCGGGGCGCGTCAGTCATTCGTCGTAGTCTAGAGAGCGATGAACTCCTCGTTCACCCTCCCCACCACTGTTGCCGCTCAGGATCTCTCTGTGCTGCTCGGCCGCGCGGCGCGCCTCGACGGCGCGGGTGCCGTGCGGCTCATCGCCGATTCGGGCGTTCTGGCCATGTATGTCGCGGTGTTGACGCCGAAGGGCCTGCTCGATCGCGGCCCGACCGTGCTGGGGCTGCGCACGACGGCGCTGCTCGACGGTGCGTTCGACACGGTCGTGCCGATCGCGTCGCTGCAGGCGCGAGTGGATGCTGCGCTCACGTCGGCGACGGAGGACCCGGTGACCGTGCGCGTGCCGACCGCCGTGCACACCGTGGTCTGGGCGGGCATCTCGCCGCCCCGCGGGGGGTGGCAGCGGATGGCTCCGCTCGACCCTGCACCGCTCGAGGCGGCGGCCCGCGCCGGCATCGAGGAGGTCGCGGCGGCGATTCCCGAGAACACCGGGGAGCAGATCGTGCACCGAGTGCGCTCCGAGGTGTGGGGCCGCCCGCTCGAGGGCTACGACCACCTTCCGGCCGGTGTCGCGTTCGCGGCCGAGGCTCTGGGGTTTCTGGGCGAAGATCCGGTGCAGCAGTTCGCGACGGGGCCGTGGATTCGCGTGAGCACGCAGCGCGGCCACATTCTCGTCAAGCAGGGGGCGTGGTCGCTCGGCGGCTGAGCGCCGCGCACCAGTGTGGCTAGGGTCGCGCGATCGCGTCGGCGGGCTCGCTCATGGCGAGTCGTCGAACGTGTTGACCATGGAATGCGCGGCGCGCTCGAGGTACTCCCACAGTGTCGCCTCGTGCATCGGCGACAGCTCGAGTTCGTCGACCGCGACGCGCATGTGGCCGAGCCAGCGGTCGCGCGCCTCGGGGTTGACGTGAAAGGGCTGGTGGCGCATCCGCAATCGGGGGTGGCCCCGTTGTTCGCTGTAGGTCGTCGGCCCTCCCCAGTACTGCTCGAGGAACGCCGTGAGTCGCCAGACGGCACCCTCGAGGTCGTCGTCGGGGTACATCGGGCGCAGCACCTCGTCGTCGCGAATTCCGTCGTAGAAGCGCCGAACGAGCTTGTCGAAGGTGGCGTGGCCGCCGACCTGTTCGAAGAACGGATCGGGCGGGCCGACGGGCAGCGACGTCGGGCCGCTCATCGGGTGACCTCGGGGTCGGAGGCGGGGTCGGAGGCGCTGTCGGTCACCGGAATGGGCTTGGTGCGCGGCGACCCGCGTCGGGGCACCGGCTTGTCGAGGCTGTCCATGACGACGCGATTGAGCGCGGGCAGGCGCACCCCCATCTCGTCGAGCGCGAGCTTGAGACGCAAGCGCAGTTCGCGCGCGATCTCCCACTGATCAGCGGTGCGTACCTTCATGACGAGGCGCACGACGAGCGCCTCGGCCGAGATGGACTCGATGCCCCAGATCTCGGGTTTCTCGAGAATCTTGCGCTCCCAGACGGGGTCGTTCGACATGTCTACCGCGGTCGCGAGCAGCACGTCTTCGACGGCGTGCACGTCGGCCGTGTACGGCACGGGCAGGTCGATGATGACGCGCGCCCAGCCCTGCGACTTGTTGCCCACGCGCAGAATCTCGCCGTTGCGCACGAACCACAGCACGCCCTCGATGTCGCGCACTTGAGTCACACGCACGCCGACGTTTTCGACCACGCCGACCGCCTCGCCGAGGTCGACGACGTCGCCGACCCCGAGCTGGTCTTCAAAGACCATGAAGAGACCGTTGAGCATGTCTTTGACCACGCTTTGGGCGCCGAAGCCGAGAGCGGCGCCGAGAATACCGGCCGAGGCGATGAGCGCCGTGACCGAGAAGTTGAGCTCGCTGAGCACGAGCACGACGGCGACCGAGACGATGCCCCACGTCACGAGGTTGCGCATGACGCTGCCCATCGTGCGGGTGCGCTGCACGACGCGCACCGCGTGCAGGGGCGAGGCGTTGAGCTCCACCGTGTTCTCGACGTTTTGCGCCTTCTTGACGCCGTACACCACGCGGTCGACGACACGGTGGATCGCGATGAGCAGGATCCAGCGCAACAGCACCGCTCCGACCACCACACCCGCGATGCGCAGCGGT
>Ga0307966_1002453_pt1 | contig 14098 bp, 9 predicted proteins | sample OrgLakmetagen646_FD_203141 | JGI IMG/M metagenome (GOLD analysis project Ga0307966, IMG submission 203141) | Saline water microbial communities from Organic Lake, Antarctica - #646 | ecosystem: Environmental > Aquatic > Non-marine Saline and Alkaline > Saline | place: Antarctica: Organic Lake... | reverse complement strand
CATTTATAGTCCAAGTCCTAAACCATAAAGCACATGAGTTCAGAAAAGTATGCCGTCATCTGGAAGCATTTTGATCAGGAATCCGAAATAGGAAAACGCTTAGAGGCCTCGAAGGACTTCAGCCTTCCGTATTTTCTGACTGAAGAAGAAAAAGCAAAGTTCGACAAGAAAGAGCAGGTTAGCTTGAATCATTTTCATTTGGTCATGGGTTTATTGGTAGGTTATTTTGATAAACCGCCTAGGGTCGATACTAGTTTTGCCAAGAAAAAGACTTCCACCATCATTCAAGAACATCTGGCTAGTTTTAAGACCACCTCGCTTGAGAATCTTATTCTGGATTTATCGAACTTCTTGCGTGACAGTCACGGGCAAAAGGTGAGTCTACAATCTTTAATGGCAGGCGTAGAGCTACAGCCTAAAAGCAGTGCAATAAAATATGATGCTTGCATTGATTTGATTAACTGCATTGATGATAACCTCCTGGAAGATCGTATAGCAGCCATTCAGCAGCTAAAATTATTTCTCAGTAAAATTGATGCGAAAAAACTGAATCAAGATCTAGTTGGGGATTATATGAAAATGATTCAGATCGCAAATGAATTCTAAAAGATCATAGCTGGGCTTGAATTTTTGCAATGCTCTATTTCTCCTTCGTTTCAACTTTGTTTTTACTTTCCAAGGTTTTATGCACAGGGCATTTATCAGCAATTTCAATCAGACGTTTCCTCTGTTTATCATCTAAGTTGCCTTTTATTTCAATGCTCCGGTCAAAGAAAGTAATTTTACTGTTGTCAGATTCGCAATCTTCACTATCCTCATCGTATCGCTGGTCTTGATCCACATGAACTAGGATCTCTTGTACATCCCAATTCTTTCTATTAGCATACATTCGAAGAGTAATAGCAGTACAGGCAGCTAGTGCTGAAGTAAGTAAACCATAAGGAGAAGTTCCAAAATTATTACCTCCTACATTTTCAGGTTCATCAGCTATTAAATGATGCCCCTCTGCTACAATTTGCGTGGTATATTTTTGTTCTTTACTACCGATGAAAGCCACTGTTTGAGATTCTGTTGAGATTTTCTTTTGGTTCGATTTTTTAATATATCGATTTGCCCAAGTAGCAATTACTTCACCTGTATATAAAGAATCTTCCTTGTCGCTTAATAAATGATCTGCGCCATCCAAAGAAATAAAACTTTTCGGGTGATGGGCTTTTTCATAAATCGCAGCTGCATTTGAAATATCAACTGTTTGATCTTGAGGGGAATGTAAGATTAATAACGATTTTCTTAAGTCTTCTATTTTTTTTAGATTGTCTTTGCTTTTCAGGTCATCTAGGAATTGTTTTTTGATTTTAAATGGCCTTCCTCCGATGTTCACTTCCGCCTCTCCATTCTTTTTAATTTGTTCCTTTCCTTCTTCTATCAAATGTAATACATGATTCGGTTGAGAAGGTGCTCCAACAGTAGCCACTGCGGAAATGGAGTCTATTTTGCTTGCGGCCATTAAAACGGCAGCGCCTCCTAAAGAATGACCAATAAGAATAGTGGGGGCTTTATAATTTTTTTCTAAGTATTCTGAAGCTTTTAGAAGATCTTCAATATTGGATGAAAAATTAGTATCAGCAAAATCACCTTCGCTCTGCCCTAATCCTGTAAAATCAAAGCTAAGGACTGCAAAACCTTTTTTTGTCATGCCGAGAATAATGTTTCTCACAGCATTAAGATTTTTATTGCAAGTGAAGCAATGAGCAAAAATGGCAAAGTTATGAGCTAGGTCATCGGCTGGGAAATGAATGTCTGCTGCTAATTGATCTCCCATGGACCCTTCAAAATTTATTTTCTCCTTCTTCATAAGATTTTTCGCTGATTTGATTTAATTCCAATTTAAGAAAAACAATCCGATTTTTTTTCGGTGTTAAACTGCATTGACAACTGGCTGACAATACAATTTTTCTGAAATAAGTATTGAATAATTACATTAGCGGATAAAAAAATGTGATTTTTCAAAAGTATTATTAACTTTAGATGCATTTATAAACGAATCATATGCTACCAGCTGGATTTCGAAGCTAATTGAAGCATATTAGAATTCATAGAATGATACTAAAACTTAAAAGTCTAAAACTCAAACCATGTTAAAAGAACAGCTAAAAATTTTAATTAAATTGGCCACAATTGATAATGAGCTGGCAGATAAAGAAGCGAACTTGATTGAAAAAATAGGAAAGGCTAATGGGATTTCAGAGGATGAAATTTATAATATGATGAAAAATCCTGAGCCGATCAAAAACTTAGATAATTTGTCAGATGATCAGAGGTTTGAATATTTATACAATATCATTCAATTGATGAAAATTGATGGTAAGGTATACAAAAGTGAAATTGTCTTCTGTCAAGAGGTTGCTCAGACGCTGGGATATAAAAAGAAAGCCGTTGCAGAACTTTCAAAAAGCATTTATAGCGATCCTAGTATCACTAGTGATAGGGAGGAATTGAAGGCTAGATTAAGAAAACATTTGTCAAGATAAAAAACGCCCCTCTTTAGGGGCTTTTTCTTTTAGGATGTCACTCTGGATAAAATGTAAATTAAGCAATATTAGTATAAACAGCTTGTACATCGTCATCCTCTTCTATTTTGTCAATTAGTTTTTCAATATCTGCAAGTTGTTCTTCTGTAAACTCTACTGAATCATTTGCAAACCGCTTGAGAGAAGCATTCTTGACATCGATTTTTAGTTCTTCTAGTTTTTTTGATAAGTTGCCGAATTCTTTATAGTCTCCATAAACGTAAAGATTCTCTTCGTTTCCTTCGATTTCTTCCATGCCGGCATCAATCAGTTCCAATTCTAGTTCTTCCACGTCCATCTCCTCCGTTTTCTCAAATTCGAAAACAGCAGTTCTTGAAAACATAAATTCTAAAGAGCCATTTGGAACTAGATTTGCCCCGACTTTATCTTTATTAAAATAAGATTTGATATTCGCTACACTTCGATTGTTATTATCTGTCGCACATTCAATAAAGATTAGTACGCCATGTGGCCCCTTTCCTTCAAAAGTTACCTCTATATAATCTTCTGCTTCAGTCCCAGACGCCCTTTTGATCGCGGCCTCGATATTATCTTTCGGCATGTTCTGAGCCTTGGCATTTTGAACGGCAGTTCGCAATGAAGCATTCATTTCAGGATCAGGACCACCTTCTTTGGCTGCCATGGTGATGGTTTTGCCTAATCTTGGAAATAAACGGGACATTTTACCCCATCTTTTTTCTTTTGCTGCTCTACGGTATTCAAATGCTCTTCCCATTGCTGTCTAATTTCTTTTGTGCAAAAATATAAATAAGAGACTAAGAATCCGCAATCCGGGAGTAGTTTTATCTACACTAAAGCTAAAACCTCATTCTCACCATGCATACTGACATTTTTCAAGTCAGAAGCTGATGAAAGTCAGTGTTTTTTGATTCAGTACGTCTTAATTTTGACTTCTTATTAAATTGAAATTCAATGAAAGATCTTAGCGCTAAATATAACAAGGCTATTCCTCGCTATACTAGTTATCCAACCGTTCCTCATTGGGAGCTGAAAAATCCTGACCAGGCAGAATGGTTAAATGAAGTCAAGAGTGTCTATTTTTCTCAAAAGGACAAGAGCATTAGTCTTTACATGCATTTACCCTTCTGCGAAAGCTTATGTACTTACTGCGGTTGCAATAAAAGAATTACAAAAAACCATAATGTGGAGGAGCGATACATTGAAGCTCTACTAGCAGAATGGAATATATACGTGAAGACCTTTGGAGAAAAGCCTGTTATAAGAAATATACATCTTGGAGGTGGGACTCCTACTTTTTTCTCCCCCGAAAATCTAAATATGCTTTTATCTTCCATCTTAGAAACAGCAGAAATCCATCCGCAAAGAGCCTTTAGTTTTGAAGGTCATCCGAATAATACGACTTACGAACAATTAAAGACGTTAGGTGATTTAGGATTTGACCGAGTTTCATTTGGTGTGCAGGATTTTAATATAAAGGTGCAAAAAGCCATCCACAGAATTCAGCCCATCGAGAATGTACGAAAAACCACAAAATGGGCAAGGGAACTTGGCTATCATTCGGTAAACTACGATTTGATTTATGGATTACCATTTCAGACTTTGGAAAATATAGAAGAGAATATTAAACATGTAAAAGAGTTTAAGCCGGAGAGGATTGCGCTCTATAGCTATGCTCATGTTCCTTGGAAAAGTAAAGCCCAAAGAGGATATGGAGATGATGATCTTCCTAAGCCGGAACAAAAATTAGCTATGTATCTTCGTGCAAAGCAAATGCTTAATGAAATGGGCTATCATAATATTGGGATGGATCACTTCGCTCTAGCACAGGACGAATTAACTGTTGCCAAAGAGAAGGGTTATTTGAACCGAAACTTCATGGGGTATACAACGGATCAAAATCAGATAATGATAGGTTTGGGTTGTTCTGCCATCAGCTGCACTGGTACATCATTTGTTCAAAATGAAAAAGTAGTGGAGGAGTATCAGTCAGAAGTTCTCAATGAAGAACTACCATTAATCATAGGGCATTACTTAACAAATGAAGAAAAGACTTCAGCCAAATTAATCAATCAGTTGATTTGTAATCGTAAAGCTGATTTTAGCATTAATACCCTCTCAATGCAATTATGGGAAGAAGCTAAATTCGAATTGGAAGAAATGCAAAATGATGGATTGCTAGAGATAGATGATTACTATTTAAGTGTAACAGAGAAGGGGATGTTATTTGTGAGGAATATTTGTAGTCTTTTTGATCCGAAATTGAAAGAAAAATCAGAAAAACCACAGTTTAGTCAGAGTATTTGATTTAAATTGGATTATTTTGCTAGACTTGCTCGGAACGTCCCCGCATAAATGTGCGGGGCAGGCTATTCCCGCGAAGGTGGGAATTTATCCATTTTAACCAAAGGTTAAAATACCAAAAAAGATGGAACGACAGCAGTCTCATTGCAAGCTCTAGTCAATTCTTTTGGATAGGGTTATTAAAACTCCGTTTCAATAAGTCAAGATTCCTGCTTTCTCAGGAATGACGCACAGATGTGATTTAGCAGTATAATTAGGGAGTATGCAGTAAATAAAGATTTTCGTCACCTTCAATATAGCACTGCAGATAATTAGAACGTCATTCCTGCGCAACCTGTCCCGTACTGAAAGTCGGGAGGCAGTAATCTCTTGATTTTAATCTCTCATTAAATTATTTTGACAGAACGAATAGCTAATATTATCCGTCTAACCACTTAAAAGCAGTATAAAATGCCCAAAAAAGACATTACCCAAAAAGAAGACATCCAATTATTAGTCGATAGCTTTTATGAGAAGGTTCTAAAAGATGAAACTATTGGCTATATTTTCACTGATGTGGCAAAACTGAACGTGCCGGAACACATGCCTATCATGTACGACTTTTGGTCATCGGTTTTATTGGGGACTACAGCATACAAGCGCAATCCCATGGACAAGCACTTTGCATTAAATGAAAAAGAACCCCTCAAAAAGGAGCATTTTGACAGATGGTTAGAATTATGGTTTGAAACTGTTGATGAACTATTTACAGGCGAAATTGCTAAGGAAGCCAAAAACAGAGCGTCAACCATCGGCAGACTAATGCTTTTTAAAATGGAAGAGGCCAGGAGCTAAACAATTAAGATTGAATATCAGTTAATTAGACATGGAAAAATTGATATTCCCAATAAGCTTAGTGTCCTTTTTATTATTCTTTTATGTTGTTGCAGCTGGATTTAATTTCCCTTATCCCTTAATGGGAGGGCTTTTTCTTATTTTGCCTATCGCAACTCTTTGGATGGTGTATAAAGTTCTAAGAGATGGAGAACATAGTGGTAAAACTTTCGAAGAGGATTTTTACGAGTTTGAGTAAGAGTGATTTTAGCCCTGTTTTTTGATTAAAGGCTTTTAAAATTATGGTCTGTCAAACTGCTGATAAAGACAAAAGGATGAGTGCTATTTGGTATATTACTATCTGTTAAATGTATTACTTATCAAGTATCTTTGAGCGGTGAAATTGTTGCGGCAAAAGTGGTAGCTGTTCTTTTCAAAATTGAGACACATTTTTGAAGGCAAGCAAATATAAAGACTGTTTTCAGTTTTTTTTCGAAAAAATTAAAATTGTGAGTGATTTTAAATGAAACATATTAATTTTAAAATCATTCTCCACCAAAGTGCAGTTTAATTAAGCCAAAAATGCAGTTTATAAATAAAGAAGGATTTCAAGATTCATTTTATAAGGACATTATTAGAATAAACTATGATTCCATTACCAAAAATCAATTAATCAATGATTTTGGCTACAGTTACCTAATGCTGAAGTATGGAGAAATCAAAACGAGAGACCATAATGGTCAATCAGTTGAAATTCCAGAAGTTTTCATAAAGACTTCCGGTGATTTCTTTTATGTAGATGCATATCCCGAAAGCAGCTGGATTACCTTTGAATTACCTGCAACTTTCTTTCATAAAGTCACCAGCCTTAATGCTAGCCAAAATATAAATAAATTAGTTAATCTTTCTGAGTTTGTAGACAGAGCTCTTATTGAGAAGCTTCATAATCTTTTGGAAGATTGTAATGCTGTCGATGAAATTTTGAATGTAGCTAATTCAGTTCTATCTTCTTATTATGAGGATTGGTCCTCATTTACAAGAGCCGATGGAGTCTTGGAATATATTTATGAAAAGAACGGCTTGCTTACAAATCAAGAACTAATTGAGCAATTCCCCTATTCTCAAAGAACCATGGAAAGGTTTTTTCAAGAGTGTGTTGGTGTTTCTCCCTACCGATATGTGAGATTAGTCCGATTCAATTTTATTATCAGAGAAATAGAGATGGGGGATAGTCCAATACCTGATCTTATCGAGAAATATAACTACTATGATAAATCACATTTCGAGAAAGATTTTCAGAAATTCTTAGGGCAATCTATTGCTACCTATAGGAATGAATTTAACCCCTTATTAACCCAAGCATTGTCTAGAAACTATATTTCCTGATAATTCATTTTCTTGCAATACGGCAATTTCTTTTTAGTGTTCTAAAAGGTGTATTTCATCTCTCTTTTTACTTGTTTGATCCAAAAGCGATATAAGTTGTCGTTTTTTTACAACTTAATTTAAAATCATACTCATAATTTTAGGTGTTTAATAATCTAAAACTGTCTATGAGAGTACTTATACTTCTTTGTACCATTTTCTTGCAATTCCATGGTGTTACTCAAGCACAAAATTTCACTGATAAGGGGTTCAGTTTTCAAGCCTATGCAAGAAATGATGAGGGAGCAGCTTTGAGCTCCGAAAATATCACCGTTCGATTTACTATCACCAATCTTGCCAATAGCCTTGCTGCTTATCAAGAAACGCATGCCGTAATTACAGATCCTTTCGGTGTTTTTAGAGCCTCAGTGGGAAAAGGAACTCCCATTGGTGCAAATCCATTTGATGCTTTGAGGTTTGGTGCAGCTGATTATGCGCTACTTGTAGAAGTGTCTCCAGACGGTTCTACTTTTACTACCATCAGTAATCAAGAATTATTGAGTGTACCTTATGCAAAAGCAGCAGACAATGGTGTTCCAGTTGGTGCTATTTTACCCTATTCTTCTGCCACAATACCTGATGGTTGGTTACTATGCGATGGTAGTGCTATTCCTAGCGAATTTTCTGAATTGCGGGCATTGATGGGGAATAATGCACCTGATTTAAGAGGTAGATTTTTGAGAGGTAATCCCGCATCTGGAAGATCCTTACTTTCTTTTGAGGATGATGCAGTGCAGAACCACAACCACGGTTTTTCAGGTAATACTTCAACTAATGGAAACCATGACCATAATTACGTTGATGAAAGTAGAGGATCGAGAGCCATTTCTGGTGTCAGTGACGGAGGATCTGCCACTGCCGTTGGAGGTGTTACCTCAAGAACAGCACAGACTAACATAACAGGAAACCACAACCATAGCTTTAGCGGCACAACAAACAACGGTAATTCAGGGAGATTCAGTGGAGAAACGCGTCCAGATAACATCTCAGTTAATTATATCATTAGAGCTAGATAATCTTAAACTCCATATTATATGAATAAGCTAAAAGCTATAATTACTGGAGTACTATGCCTACTTTTTATTGTAGAAGGTCAAGCACAGATGGAAGGTACTGCCACTCAGCAAGGTTCGGCAGCAGCTTCTAAAGAAGTGAATTTTAATGGGGAGCGTGTTCAATTTGATATTACTGTCGGGGGGCTCATTGGTGATTCACCATACGTTCCTGTACCCTCTACTTCCACAGTGCCCATTAAAGACCTGATTGCAGGCTTTCCTTTTGATATTAATTATTTTCCAGCAGTGTTTGGTAGTAACTTATTTGTTTCCAAAGGTTATTTTGGTGACCGTGTTGAGCTCCGGTGGGATATTATTAGTCAATTAGATAATATTTCTCGCTTTTCAATTTATCGAAAAAGACTGGGCATAGATGCTGATTCAACCCTACTTGCTAGAGTAGATGGTAATCAGTCGAGCTATAATGACAGTAATATTCAATTTGGCACCACCTATGAATATACGCTTTTTGCGGAAGGCATTGCAGATGATCTTGCCATCCCTTTTGTGAATGTAGTGAGTGGTGTTGGTTTTGCGTTACCTAATGGTTCTGTTTCCGGAAGAGTAACTTTTGAAGGGGGTACTGCAGTTGAAGGAGTAAATATAATAGCAGAAACAACAGGAGCACTCGAGGGAAAAAGTGTTTACTTCAATGGTACAGACGCAAGTCTTTCTGTACCAAATAATTCATCTTTAGCGCTGGAAAATGGCTTTACACTACAAATGTGGTTGAAAAGTGAGCCTAACGGAACTACAGAAATTTTCAGTAAAGGTGTTGATTATCAATTAAGTTATGATCAGTCTACTATTCAGTTTAGGGTGGGAGCAAGTAGTGTGAGTTTCCCCTTTGTAAATCCAGTCGATAGTTTTTTTCATGTAGCTGCGACTTATGATGCTGCCAATAATAGTATGAGCTTGCAGGCCTTTACAAATCAGCCTACTCAGTCTCCTGTGTCTGTTTCAGGCGTAGCAAGCCCTGTTTCAAATTCCGAAGGTATATTATTCGGGGGCAGCAGCGGTAACCATTTTAAAGGAAATCTGGATGAGATTAGGCTATGGTCCACTCCACTTGATAGTGCCGCAATCTCACTAAATGCCAATTCGTTTATTGCTTCCAATACTGAGGGATTGGCGGCTTATTGGAAAATCCAAGTAGGGGTTGGGAATGAATTTTTTGATAGCTCCAATGAATCAGGAGTATTCAATGAGAACCATGGTTTTCTGAATAACGCTATATGGTCAGATGTCACACCAAAGAGAACACAAGTTTCTTATAGAGGAGTTACTGATGCAAATGGTTCTTATTTTATTGAAGGCATTCCATTTGAATCGTCAGGATCAGTATACCGTTTTGTGCCGCTATTTGGTTTGCATACTTTCGATCCGAACGAGCAAACCAGAATTTTAGGGCCAGGGGCATCAGTACAAAATGGGGTCGATTTTACTGACATTAGCTCTTTTCAATTTAGCGGGTTTATTCGGTATTTTAATACTAGGATACCAGTAAATGGAGTGCGTTTGCTCATTGATGGTCAACCGGCAATCAATGCTGACGGGAATATTGTTACCTCTGATGCGACAGGAGCTTTTGATATTGATGTTCCAATCGGATTTCATAGAGTGCAAGTGGAAAAAAATGGTCATACTTTCGTAAACGAGGGTAGGTTCAGTCCTTTAGGTAGCCCTGATTATGATTTTCAAGAGCCTATTTCTGGCGTATATTTTGTCGACAGTACTTTTGTAAAAGTAACAGGTCGTGCGGTTGGAGGTCCGGTGGAAGCGGAGAAAAAATTAGGCTTTGGAGAATCTAAAGACAATATAGGGAATAGTAGGATAGTGATATCCCCTACTAATACATCACATCGCTTAACTATTGATCCTGCAAGTGTGGTGGGGCGCTTGCCGTTTGAGAGTGTAGGAGATAGCACCGTACTTGGCAATGCTAATGGCGAAAGGTTTGTTCAATCCAACAGCATATACGAAAGCACTCGATTGGTCGTAGATGCTGATACTGCAACAGGGGAGTTCATTGCCTTTCTTCCGCCAGAGAGTTTCAAAATTGACAATGCATTTATCATTTCTAACAATGTTCCTTTTCCCGGAGCAGCGGCAACCTTGGATTTGCGTAATCCTAGCCTCACCAAAGAGGTGAACACAGATACTATTGGAATCAAAAAGAATGGACTGGCAACCTTGGTTCCTAGTCCAGCTGATTTACTACCAACTGCCCATGATTCACTTTTTGTAATTACTGAAGGTGTCTTTGAATACACTATCGTGACCGATACCTTTTCTTTCAGTACGCAAAGGAACTTTATTTTAAGAAATAGCCCAACCTTAGAAGTGCTTGCGCAAGATGGGTCTACTCATTTTGGAGATACGACAGCCACTTATACTGATATCAATGGAGTTGCTCAGGAAGTGGATCTTTTGGCTCTGGGCCTAGCCGGCCAAGTCTTCACTCAAGGTAAAAATTACAATATGAACTTTGAGCTGTTTGAAGAATATGTCAATGCAGACAATACTAGTCTAGTGGATATTGTACCTGTAGTGGATGGAAAAATTCAGGTAGATAATCAGTTGACGAATACAGGACCACTTGAAATAAATTTGAATGACAAAGGTCGAGCGAGTTATCAGTTTTCGCCAGGTGCTCCTACTTTAGCGGGAGATTTCAGCCAACCGATAAATATTACTGCCTTTTCAGGCGAAAATGGAGCAATAAGCACGGCATGGGGAAGTAACCCCTTTAAAGGGATAACTTTTGGTTCTGCTCCAAGTGGAAGTAATTTTGTGACCAATGGCCCCACCGAGGTGTTTACGATTTTGAGAGATCCTGCGGGATCCAATAGCTATGCCTTTATTGAGTCGGGTGAGTCATTCACCAAAGAACAAATCATCACCAACGAAAGCGCAGTTTCTGACCGATCAGAGATTGGAATTAATTTTGATTTTACGGCTACTATTGCTACCGGAATTGGAGTTGCAGTAGTAGAAACTGTGGGTACTACTCTTGAAACTTCTTTTGGGTCGCAGGTGGAAGAGACAGACATATCCACTAGTGGAAAATCACAAACTATAACTTTTAATAATAAGATAGAAACAAGCGCAGATCCTAATTTTACGGGTTCATCTGCGGACCTTTTTGTAGGTTCTGCTACAAACTTAGTCTATGGTTTAGCTAATTTCGTAGGACTAATTAAAAATGGAGCTAATTTTGAAGTGGGCACTGATTTGGGAATTAGGGTGAACCCTGAATTTACAACTGAATTCCTCTACACACAGTCCGATATTGAAAATACAATAATTCCTGATTTGGTACTTTTAAGAGACCAGATTTTATTAGACCCTGGAAGCACAGCAGTTGCCATAAATGATTCTACGCCAGCTTATGTTTCTAAAGTTTCAAGAACGCACGAAGGTTTTGGTTTAAATAACGATGATCCTTTTTGGGGTTCCGCTGCCGCTAATACTAGAGAGGAACTTGTTGATGGGCCTAGTTATGAAATTATTTTACCGTCAACTATGACCTCTGTTTCTGACACCATTTTCTACTTCAACCAGCAAGTTGGCGAATGGGAATTTTGGTTGGAAGAAAATGAAAGACAAAAAGTGGAGGCTGAGACCAAAGTGAACCGATCATTCTCTGCTGGCTCAGTATTTCAAGAATCTATTACAACCTCTTATAGTTCTGTTTCCGGCAGGTCTTTCGAATGGAGAACTAGTAATCAACTTGCTATAAATCAAACAATAGTGGGGCCCGTTGGAGGTGTCAATAACCTGAATATTAACTTTTCTGATGCAGGTTCAGAAACCAATTCCAGCACTAGTGTAAATACTACAACTTACGGTTATGTATTATCCGATCCTGATATAGATGATACTCACACCATGGATATCAAAAATCCAGAAGATGGATTTGGGCCTGTTTTTTCTGTTCGTGGGGGTGTGACCAGCTGCCCTTATCAAGGTAGCGAGCTAACAAAATATTTTGAGCCAGGTCAGCATGTATTACATGAGGCAACTGTGAGGTTGGAGAATCCGCAAATCTCAGTCTTACAAAATGTAATAACTGATGTGCCAGGGAATAGCACTGCTAGATTTACTATTCAAATGAGTAATGATATCGCTATAGAAAGAGATGTGTATTTCGATGTCATTGTTCCGGATCCTAAAGGGTTACAATTAAGAATCGATGGCAATCCAATTGCAGGTGGTCGAACATTTTTGATTGAAGCTGGGCAGCAATTGACAAAAGTTATTGAAGCTAGAAGAACTGCGGATAACGCTCCTTTAGATTATGAAGATATAGAGGTGCTGATTGTATCCAGATGCCAGTACGAACCTGCTGACAACACACCAGATATCTTTGATTTGGCTACTATTACTGCAAAGTTCCAGCCTAATTGCACGGCTGTGGACCTAATTAGCCCATCTAATAATTGGTTGTTAAATACCAATGCTGCGGTTGCAGGAATAGTTCAAGTAGAAATTGGTAATTATGACAGAAGTTTTGATGATTTCAGTCATATTTTATTTCAATACCGAGCTGAAGGTTCATCGGATTTCATAACGGATCGTATCTTTTTCAATGACCCAGCTGATGTGGATCCTAATGCAGGAAATGAGGAGGCCATTACTGGAGCAAATATAGTTTATGCATGGGACATGTCCAATTTACCTGATCGAGCGTATGAAATCAGGGTAGTCTCGATATGCGATTTAGGAAGCGGAATACTTATCGAAACGCCTTCTGCAGTACATACAGGATTAAAAGATACTTTCCGTCCTGTACCTTTCGGTTCACCGCAGCCTGCTGATGGAGTATTGAGCGCAAATGATGAAATTAGTATTCGCTTCAATGAGGCAATTGACGAGACAGCAATTCCAGCTACGGGCTCAATCGTAGTGCAGGGAGTGTTAAACGGTTCGTCCATTAGCAACGGGATTAGCGTAGGATTTGACGGGATAAATGATTTCGTTCGTGTAGATAACAGTTTACCACTTTCTTCTTCATTTACCATAGAATTCTGGTTGCAGCGTGATGAGCCTGCCGTACAGCAAGTGGCCTTTTCCCAAGGAGAAGAAGCTGATGCTTCTTTTGAAGTCCTTTTTGACAACGGCAATCGCCTTAATGTAAAATATGGTTCGCAAACGATCCCTAGCGCAAATCCATTTGGAGAAGTTGTCAGCAATACAGATGATACTTGGCATCATTATGCAGTCACTTATTCGGATGACTTGAATCAATTAAGTGCCTATAGAGATGGCAAAGTCATCATTGATCAGGAACCCATAGCCAATCAGATTCAAGTTGAAGGAAGTTTACAATTAGCAAGGTCATTGTTCAACGCTATCGGAAATTTGAAAGGGGCTATACACGAATTAAGAATTTGGAACAGCAGCTTGACACAAAGCAATATAGCGGCTAAAAGAGGCATTTCCCTATCCGGCAATGAAGCGGGTCTCCAAGGCTATTGGCCATTAAAGGAAGCGGAGGGAGGACTGGCTCAAGACAAAGCGAGAGCGAGGACAGCAAGTGTGTTTGCAAATTGGAGAGTTTTACCATTAGGATATGCGATAGAACTGGATGGTTCGGATGATTATCTTAGCATTTCTACAGCAAGTACAGTAATTGTCCCAAAAGAAGATGATTTTACATTAGAGCTATGGTTTAAAGGCAATGCAAACCAAAATAGCACCACGCTCTTTTCTAGTGGTAGAGGTGATGGAACTGAAAACCCCATTGTCAATGACCTAGAAGGAAATACTTCAATAGGTTTTAATGCTGAAGGGGCTCTTGAATTGGCAACGAACGGCAGTATCATTACAGTCAGCAAAGCAGATTTTGATTTTTTGGATAATGCCTGGCATCACTTAGCCATTGTGGTTCGTAGAGTCGGCAATTTATCGATTTATGCAGATGGTGTGCAGGTTTCATCAACTTCATCT
>Ga0307966_1002452_pt1 | contig 14098 bp, 14 predicted proteins | sample OrgLakmetagen646_FD_203141 | JGI IMG/M metagenome (GOLD analysis project Ga0307966, IMG submission 203141) | Saline water microbial communities from Organic Lake, Antarctica - #646 | ecosystem: Environmental > Aquatic > Non-marine Saline and Alkaline > Saline | place: Antarctica: Organic Lake... | reverse complement strand
GGGCATCAAAATCATCATTGAGCCAACCACGCCGTCCAGCAAATACAAGTTTTGGAAGCTTACGACCGGATTGCATGCGCAATCTATCCCAGACCGTGGCAAGCTGCCAAAGATTCTTACGTACTTCCATGGTGCCAACAACCAATACATATGGCGTCTTGGTAAGGGCCCCTATGACATCCGGCACCTTCATGCCTTCAGTGAAGCTGGAATAAGCGTTCGCCTGTGTGATTTCCTGTGTGTCATCAGAGATCCGACTTTGTGCTAACGGAACGATTTTTACTGGTTGACAAGCGTTGTTAACGTTTAGAAATCTGCGCAGATCTCGTCCAGTATTTTCTGAGTTCACCATATAGCATGTGACGTAATCCGTGGAGTGGAGCAGTTTATCGTAGAATCGGTGGCAGGTAGCGTTTTCCACATAGTGAGGCGTTACAAGCGGAATTAGATCGTGCAGAAGGGCCCAGATTTTCACACCAAGTGTATTCGTTGCATATTGCAAACATGGTTCCAAACGCTTGGACTGCCAAGCAATATCCAAAATAATAAGCCGATCATCTGGACGGACAACATCAGTCAGCTTTACGCTTGAAAACATTTTGTAAGTGTCGGTTACCTTGGTACGTGCAGTCTTCCAATCATTCATCAAAAGACCTTTGCGGCTAAAGTATTTTTCTTTGCCAAAGCGGGCGTTCAGATCCCGCTTCCAGACCTGCCAAAGCCGCCTGACGGGACGCTTTGCATATTTTTCCATTTTGGGAAGGGTGCGTAAGTGAGGGCGGACGTGTAACACATCACATAGCGTTGCGTAATCTGTCAAATCGTAGGTGCGATCTATCGGAAATTGATAAGTTTTATAACTATTTGTTACCCGCTGATGATATGCCAACCAGACATTACCTGCACCGACATTTTTGCAGGCACAAGCAATTGTCATAACACTGACACGTTGAATGCCCGACAATTTGGAATGTCGTTTTAGGTATGACCTAAGAGACGTAACATCAAAAAAACACTTTATCATCGTGAAACTCGTAGGATACCCTGAAGTTCAGTCCAGGGATGGCCACAAGAGCGGAAGTGGCTGAAATCGCGCAACGATGTTTTATATTCGGCGACAATGAAAAGAGGTCGTCCTGATGTTTCGACCAGTGATAGCCTTATCAAGTTGAACCAAGCTTTCATATTAGGAGACTGCCAATGGTTTACTCTACGGTCGGCCACGCCGCTCAAAGACCTTTTTGCAAAAGCCGATGAAAGCTGCATTTGGATCCCTTGGAGGCTCCGTCATCCACTCGCGCCAGTCCCGCTCCAGAACATAAACATCCCATCCCGGAGCTGCCTGACGGGCCTTCTCATACGTGTCAGAGTGTAGAGGTGCAGTCCGGCTACGATCGGTGGTCTCCAGCGTTGCATCCATAACCAAGGTTTCACGATTTAAGAAAACAACGTTATCCCCCTCTTCCTCGAAAGTTACGCTGTAATCAGGCAAGTGATCATGACGTGCGAGGTCGCGGATCACATGACGAAAACGCTTCAATGGCATCCGTGCGCCGGTCTTCTTCAATAAGTTCGGCAGCCCTACTCTATGGGACGACTGAGAGCCGCAAAACTTTCGGGCAATCTCGTAGATGCGCCTTTCGATCGGCTTTCTGAGCCGAAAATAGTCTCGATGCAGTGTCAAGACCTTGTTTCGCCGGATACTATTGAAAACCCATTCTGAGATTTGAATTTCCGCCCATAAGATACGACCATCTCTTGCGTCATTCTTGCGGCGAACATGAGCGCTTTCCACCAAATGAAAAAGTCCGACCTCCTCCTCTTCACCCATAGCGATGGCAGAACCATCACTATGGGTCGTGATATTCGTCTTTATGACCGTTCCCATGAGGCGTTCGAGAGCCTCAACAAAAGCATCATAATCTTTCCCACCAGTTCCTCGGTTAACGAATATTAGCAGTTCACGAGGGCTGAACCTAAGGCGGCGATCCACCCGTACACCTTGGTTTAATTTATCCATGATCTGCGAGACCGCGAAGATTAGAATATCCTTGTCATAGATGGTTGCCTGCCCCTTCACACTTGGAATGACCTCAAGCCAGTGCCCGTTGTGCTCATAACGGCGTACCGAAGTTTCCGGTTTTTTCGACAGCGCGTAGAACGGATGCTCCATTGTCGGCATCAGGTCTTTCAAGACCGCATCGGCAACATCGCAAATGAAGAAGTCAGGCTGCGGATGCCTGTCCGGAAGAAGCTTGTCGATTGGATTCGGGGTATCGGGAACCATGAGCTCATATTCGGGGTATCAGGAACCCGTTGTCAAGGTTCGGGGTATCGGGAACCTGAAAACCGGCTGTGGATAACTTTTCACCGACATAGAAATCCATAACAAAGATTCGGGGTATTAGGAACCGAAGTTCGGGGTATTAGGAACCGAAGTTCGGGGTATTAGGAACCGGAGACCTGAAAGAGTATCTTCAAATCAATATCTTAAGGCATGTTTTTTATGGCATAACACAGACTCTAACTATTTATAACACACACCCGAGCTGCCATCAGGCAGCGGACCCGTGAAACTGGCACCATAGGCTGACAGCGGCGAGTTTGATCATGGCCATGAAGTTTCGAGATGTTTTTTCGTACCTGGTTGTGCTGCTTGAAAAGCTCGGCGTCGAAATCCTTCGGTATCTTACGGTTGACTTTGTACGGGATGACATCGGTAGTGCCTGTCTCCCGGATCATGTCCCTTATCCAGTCGGCATCGTAGGCCTTGTCCGCCAGCACCGATTGGCTTGGCTGCAACCGGGTCAGCAGGTCCCGGCAAACCGGCGCGTCATGATCCTGCCCGGGTGTGAGTTTAAACTGGAGCGGCAAGCCGGTTCCGTTAACCAAGGCATGGGTTTTCGTTGTGAATCAGCCCCTTGAGTGGCCCATGCAGCGGCGTGCGTCTTTTTTTGAGTGTGGCTGCCGAATGGTGGGCCCGCACGCTGGTTCTATCCACCGTCACGACATCGACGTTATGTGCATCGGCTGCGGCTTCCATCACCGTGTTCCCGCGATGCTCTGATATCTCTCAATAGCGCTGTAAGGGCTGAATTTGGTGCCTGGGGGGTGCATTACGGCTGGGTGCGAAATACCAATCGACGTGGAAAAACTACCGCGTCGAGATTTAATGATACGGTCCTGGCTCTACCAGAAACTTCGAGCTCGTTCAGACCGCCACAAAAACATTGCGGCGTCTGGAGGGCATGAACCGGTTGCCATTGGTTGTCGAAGGCGTCACATGCATCGGCGGTGTCGTCAAAAGAGGTGCCTAACACCGCGCCGCTTGATCGGGCTATTTCACCCAAGATTCCGTACAGCTCAGCTTGAACGTGTACCAAAGGAAAGACCATTTTGATATTCGCGGGAACTACAAACCGGATCATCGCATGGAACAAATTATACAGTGCGCGCAGCATGTTGTGGCGCTTGTTGAGCGAAAGCATGTCCGAGCATCGCGGTAATTACCTTGCAGCCACGGCGGCGATGATGATCGTGGCAATCACGACCGCTCTATCAGCCTGGATGATGGAAGCCATCATCGATGCCATAACCAACAATGAAAACCGAGCAAGGGTTTTCACAGTAGCGGCAATAGTTGTCGGAATTTTCACTCTGAAGGGTCTGGCATCCTTCGGGCAGCTCGTCTTGATGGCGCGAGCAGGAAACCGCATCGTGGCTCAGAAGCAGAGCCAGATGTACCAGCGCCTGCTGGATCAAGGTCTAATGTTCTTCAACAGCACAGAGTCTTCGGATGTATTGCTGCGGATTACGCAAAGCGCCCATATGGTACGCACGGTCATCGACACAATTGTAACAGGCTTTGTTCGCGATTTCATGACGTTGTTGGGATTGGTTGCGGTAATGTTCTATCAGCAGCCAATTCCGTCCCTGATCTGCTTCGTGGTGGGTCCGGTGGCATTTTATGGCCTGCGACTCCTCTTGAGCCGTGTCCGTGAAATCATGTTGAAGGAAATGGCGGGTCAAGCCGAGATTATCCGCGTAGTGCAGGAGACCGCGACGGGCACGCGGGTAATCAAGACCTTCGCGCTCGAAGACGCTATGGCTGCCCGTATGGAATCGGCCGTCCGTCAGGTCGAAAAACGCGCCAACAAGCTCACACGCCTCGAAGCCGCCACGCAGCCCATGATGGAAACGACCACCGGACTTGCCATCGGCGCGATCCTAGTATTGAGCACGATCAGTTTATTCGGCGAGTCCACAGCGACGCCGGGGCAGCTTATGTCTTTCGTGACAGCTTTCCTGATGGCCTATCTTCCAGCAAAGCGCCTGACGAAGATGCGCGTTTCAATCGAAAGCGGCATGGTTGGTGTGCAGATGATGTATAACTTGCTCGATTTACCGCGAACAATGCTTGAGGCACCTGACGCGCAATCCCTACCCGATGGGCCGGGTCACATAAGACTGGAAAATGTGTATTTCTCTTATGATGAGGACAGGCCAACGATCAAAGGGATCACTCTTGATTGCCCGGCCGGGAAAACCACGGCCCTGGTCGGACCGTCGGGAGGCGGTAAATCGACTTTGACGAGTCTTATCATACGTCTTTATGATCCTGACAGTGGACGGATCCTCGTCGATGGCATCGATCTCAAGAAAGTAACTTTCGCGTCTTTACGCCAAAAAATTGCTTATGTCGGTCAAGATACTTTCCTGTTCTCGGCGACAGTCTTGGAAAATCTGAGGCTTGCGCGCCCTGACGCGACAGATGAAGAAGTCGTCGCAGCCGCCCGCATCGCTCACGCAGACGAGTTTATCCAACAGCTTCGATACGGCTATGACACCCCCATCGGCGAGAATGGCGCTTTCCTTTCAGGCGGACAGCGTCAACGATTGGCCATTGCTCGGGCAGTGCTGCGCCGCGCCCCAATTCTGCTATTGGACGAGGCAACCAGCGCGCTTGACAGTCACTCTGAAGCTCTTGTACGCCAAGCACTTGCACAAGTCATGCAGAACATCACCACCATCGTTGTTGCGCACCGGCTGTCGACGGTGCTCCAGTCGGACCAGATCTGCTACATAGAAGATGGACGGGTGGAAGAAGTCGGCACGCTCACAAATCTCTTAGAGCGCAATGAAAAGTTCCGCGCCCTCTATGACCAAAATTTTGCAGGCTCGTAAAACGTGCTGCTTGCCGTTTCGAAATGCCTGCAAACAGATCCTACTTTCGATCGGACAACCCAAAGTGTAGCATGGTACCATCAACAGTGGAACACTACCGGCGTCCGTCGGTAGCATTGCGTTTGGAATGCAAGTTCAAATGCTGAAGGATGATTGAGTTGGTGACATTCCCCGACGTGTCGAAGTTTATCCACAGGCTGTGAGTGTTAAATAGGTGTTAAAATAGTGTTACGCCTCCGAACGCAATATATAAATACTTGAAAACACAATAGAAATAGTAAAGCCCTGTGTGTAGAGTCACGAAAGTCTGTGTGTGAAATCACGAAAGTCTGTGTGTGAAATCACGAATCTCTTGACACTGAGTGTGAAATCACGAAAGTGCGTCTATGGTGTGTGAAATCACGAAAGATACAGATCGTTCCCCTCTGTTGCCCGACAGGCAGGAACAGGGGGACTTCTTCGTATGCGATATATTTGATGCCGCTCCCAAAGGAGACATGGCCTCTATGGCGCATCCGATTTTTTCCTTGTCGACAAAGCCAGATTATCGGATCCGTCGCTATGAAGACGAGACTGGAAAAAACTACTTGGAGGTGAAGCCATCAGCAGATGGATTGGCCACGATCCATGATCGGGACGTGCTGATCTATTGTATCAGTCAGATCATGGCGGCTCTGAATTCCGGACAAAAAGTATCCAGAACCATACGGCTCACGGCGTTTGATTTGCTCAAGGCAACCAATCGAATGACAGATGGACGTGGATATGAGGGATTGAGAAGTGCCTTGACACGGTTGCAGGGTACTCAGATCGAGACAAATATCGTCACTGGTAAAAAAGAACAGCTTGATATCTTCAGTATCATTGATCGGGCGAGGATCGTGCGCGAGACTCGTGATGGACGAATGCAGGAAATTGAGATCCAGATCTCGGACTGGGTTTTTAACGCAATTGAGGCACATGAGGTTCTGACCCTGAACCGGAATTATTTCCGGCTAAGAAAACCGTTGGAACGTCGTATCTATGAAATTGGGCGCAAGCATTGTGGACATCAGAAAGATTGGAAAATCAGTCTTGTTGCATTGCAACGGAAATGTGGATCAGCATCAACAACCAGAGAGTTCAAGCGGTTGGTTAGCAACATTATTGCTCAGGATGAAGAGCATAATCATATGCCGGATTATGCGGTTCGGATGGTGCAGGACATGGTTCATTTTATAAACCGTGGCGCGTTCCCCTCATCCTGTGCTGTGATTGATGAACTTGGATTCCATCTCAGCTCTGACACGTATGAGAAGGCCCGTCAGGCAGCTCCAGGATGGGATGTTTATGTTCTGGAGCGGGACTGGCGCGAGTGGATGACGGAGCCTCCAAGGGATCCAAATGCAGCTTTCATCGGCTTTTGCAAAAAGGTCTTTGAGCGGCGTGGCCGACCGTAGAGTAAACCATTTGCAGCCTTCTTAATGAAATCCTGATCCAACATGACAAGGCTAAAAGGACTTAAGAAAAGCAATAGTAATTGTATCATACATACAACACTATTTCAAATTTTAAGGTATTCAACGTACCAGTACCATGATGTGTGAGCAAGATCTTTGGAGTTTCAGTCATTCAGCTTTAACCTCCGAAATCAAGATCATGTAGTTGTAAGCTGGGCGTCGTTTCGACGCGGGCTCGCGGCAAGTATCTAATAGAGGCGTTAACCACATGCACACAAAACCAAAACGGGTTCTCCGTTTTTCATTGATGCTGTTGCTGGCTCTGGGAACTGCTTCGTGCGGCTTCGAGCCTGTTTATGCACCAGGCTCACAAACGGCAGCCGAACTGTCCGATATTGTTGTTGCTCCGCCCAATAATTACCGCGCCAGCTATGTTTTTGTCCGGGAAATGGAAAACAGGCTTGGTCGGAACCTAAATGGTGGAAAACGTCTTGAGCACGATGTTTGGGTATTTGATGAAAACCCTGGCTTTTTAAGCACCGGGGGCCGAATTCAACGTGTAGGAAAGGTCACTTACAAGGTCGTATCTGTTGAGGATGATCGCTTTCTATTTGGCGGATCTGTAGAAAATTTCGTCACCTTCGTTGTGGATAGCAATATCGTCAGGTCGGCAGTCGCCGACGCAACCGACAGACTTATGACTATTTTGGTTGATCAAATGACAGCTGAGCTTACCGCCCGACTTTCCGACCCAACAACCGAATAAAAGAAGTGGTTTTAGGTAACCACGCACCTATTGACATAAACGCTCCAGTAAACGCCTGTCTATCTTGGAGACCAAGCTGCCACGTGGAGAACTGGCCGAGACCACGCCAATAATATTCCGGGTGCTTGCGATCGTAACCGGCGCGCCTGATGTGCCTGGTGGCAGCTCACAATCCAACCTCACAAAACGTCTGTGGTGTAGGGATGTGATCTTACAGCTTGTTTTTTGGAGAGCGTGTACTCTAGGGGCTCCATACCCTTGCACAGTAACTTTCATACCATCCGTCAAGGGGGTCTGGACCAAGGAAAATCCGTCGGTGGGAGTTGCGTAACCACACAGTGTCGCGATATCCCGTTGTGGTATTGTTCGATATGATGCTGCTGGCGTTTGGAGATGTTGCTCAGAGGTCCCGCTCTCATACCCCAAAAGAACATGCACCCTGTCCTGTAAGATATTCGGAAGACAATGGGCAGCTGTGACCAAGGAGCCATTTGTCATAACAAAGCTTGTGCAATGGGATCTGGATTTGAATCCCGCATGGTTTAGCCGACCAATTGATGAATCCGCTGGGATATTTTCGCTGGCCCGTGTCTCACTATCCCCAGAGGATATTGCGAATAGGGCAATGGACGTCGCCATAGCAAACCGCAATGAGATGTTTTTTGAAAGCATACACAGCACCTGCGCTTAATCCGTATCCGATACGTGGAAGACATTGGGTTGCTCAATCTTCAAGCAACTATGTTGTGGCCCTTACTCATCTAGCTTACGTTATCTCAGATAGTGAACGTTGTTCAACTCTCTGAGTTGCAGGGGTGCGAAAAACCTATCTCGACTGGTAGATATGGCTTTTGTTAATATGCCTGTTGATGGTGGCAACCTCCTTGTGAGTTTACAAGAGTTCGAAGCTATGGAGCTATCGAAAGGCCAAAGGCGAGAAATACTTCGCCGTGCCTGTGGATCAGCTGAGTTTATTCGAGGCCAGCCAAGTTGTTTATCACGAGATGGTTCCCTCACTTGCATGCAGTGCTTGGAACAGGTGGACACATGCCGTGGAACACCCAGCCTCTCTGGGCGAGTTCTGCGTTAACTCGCCATTGTCTATCGGTGTCTCGCCATTGTCTGTAAGTATTTAGGGGAAGTCTCGCTTTCAGTGCCCAGTTTTCGGCAAATCGCGTAGTCTTGGGGGAGTACCGAGGAGACTTGTCCGAGACTTGTGCCTATTTCCTTTCCTAAAGGCTAATCCGATTTCAGTCACCCTCTGAGGCGCAAGACACCCTAAATACCAAGAAAGGCCCAAAAACGCGCTTTCGGACCCTGTTAACGGGCCCCGAAAATCCATTGCGTTTTCGTGATGAATCCATTGACTGAATTGGCATCTCTGGCTTGTATCCATGGAGACTCCAGTCCCATTTCCGGCCCCACCGAGTAGTCGATACTCCCGCTGAGGATACCCCCGGCCAGAGAGCTACTCCCGATCGATGACACATCCGTCGTCGGTCCAACTCCCCCCATCAAGAACAGTGTAGATACCGGCCTGTCTCTCAGCATCTTGCCGGCGATCTTCATGATCCGCAGCTTATAGTTGTAGAACCAGAGCAGACCATTGCTCTCCAGGCCATCCCTCATCCGGCCCGGCAGACGGTTATACTGGACGAACTCTTCCAGGATGACATCCAGGGCTGCCTGGTTATCCATGCCTTTCTTTTTGGTCAGGTGATCGTAAAGCACCGCCTTGGCCACGAAATCCCCGTGCTGGACCATTCGGTTCATGCCCTGGAATAGAGCCGTGTCCTTGGTGATCAGCACGTTCCTCGCCACCGTGGCCGCAGGACCGGGCAACTTCTCGACCTGCTTCTCGATGTACTGAACCCAGGTCCCGTCACGCACAGCCTGGTCCGCCTCGGTGAGACCCTCGGAGATCTGCGAGAACTCCCCGGCCGCAATCAGCGGTGCGATGGTCATCTTCGCATTGGCATCCTTTCAGCACCTGGATCTGCGCCTTGACCTTCTTCTGGTTCACAGGGTTGTCGTACTCACCCGTCAGCTGCACACGCAGACCATCGATCTCGTGCTTGTTCTTGGTGTACTGGGTGATCTCGATGAACTTTTCCCTGGTTCCGGTGGCAATCGTGATCGGATCGATACCGTGCATCATCAGGTGCCCGAGACAACCTAAGCTCACCCTAAACCATAACGGTCTCAACGGGTGTAGTTCAGACCAGTTGTCCCAGTTGTCGAAGTTGAACTCTCGCAGCCTTTAGGTTTCAACTCTCAAACCCCAAGCTCACGCCTTGTTTTTGGTACTCGAATGGCCCCCAAGGGCAGGTATCTCCCGGTTGGTCGACAAGCTTGCGCAGAAAACCTCAGGGTCTCTCTTCCGCATGAAAGAGAGTTTGGCATTGGTAACATATACGTTATCAATATTGGTAACACCGATGTTACTAAGTCCCTTTATAGTTGAGACCGTGATCCGACTTTGCGGCGGCACGTAAAAAACGCCAGTCCAAGGACATCGAACAGGCCAAGGCATTTCGGGACGACGACAAGAACCGCAAACAAAAAGGAGACTGATATGCCACTGACCAAAGAGTTCAAAGAAATCACCAGGGCATGCGTAGAGCACGATCCTGAGTTTTGTGTCACCCTGTTCCGCGATGCGATCGAGGCGCTGCTTAGCAACGATCTCGAAACGGGTAAGGTGCTATTGCGCATCTATGTGAAGGCCACTGTGGGGTTTGAAAGGCTTGCTCGCGAGATGAACAAGAACCCCAAGAGCCTGATGCGCATGCTCAGCGCCAAGGGCAATCCGCGTGCCGACAGCCGGCTCGCGATGATTGCCTGCCTGAAACAGCGCGAAGGCGTGTCCCTTTCACTGAAGAAGAACAACGAGCTTCACGTCTGACATGCCTTCATCGGGGGTTCTCGCCAACCGGCACGCCGTTTATCAGGCCGCGCGCAACAAGCACCCCACGCGCTGGTCGGGCCGGACGCGAAACTGGCAGCAGATCGGCGGCGTCTGGCTCAATCCAGAGCGGTCAGAAACCCCGCACGAAGGCCATGGGGACGCCGACGCGCTCCTCAAAGAAGCTGGCGGCGGCGGCCCCATGGCCGGCCCGGGAAACTACGCAGCATGAGCCGAAACCAAGCGACAACAACCTTGACAAACACCGGGTTCGAAGAGTGATCGATTGCGGGATCGCAAGCCTGTCGGCCGAACGTCGGCAGGTTGGTCGATACGAACGCAGGTGATCCAAATTGACCCAGGCAGATCCAGGCTGCCAGGCCGGCGATTCGAGAGATCCTGAGCCTCGCGCGCAGGTTAGGATGATGGAGGTTCGCGGCTTGATCGAGCAAACTCCGGGCGTTTCCACAACCGTGGACACTAATCAGGGCGAAAAAGGCTTGCTCAGCAGGCAGGTTTCGACGATTTTTCCTTTAAGGGGTAAGCCAATTGGGGACTGTCGGTCGTAGACTGTGCCTCGCGAAACGTTGTAACGATTAAACCAGATCACTTGTTGGGGGCATTCCATGCAAAATTTTGGAGTTTATGATGGCAAACCTTAGAACTAACGTCCGCTCGGCTGAATTCGCCGCGCCACGGCACGTCACAAGTACGGAAAATTGTTTCTTTTACCATACGCTTGATCTGCCAGGTTTGGGGTTGCAACAAGGGGAATGGGACCTTCGCGGCCAGTTTGCGAATTACACTGATGGATACGATTTCACTGGAAAGTCCGTGCTCGATGTTGGTGCCGGTAGTGGGTTCCTAAGCTTCTCAGCGGAGGCGGAAGGGGCCACCGAAGTGGTCTCCTTCGACATGGACTCGACGATACGCCAAGATTTTTTGCCATTTCGTGAGAAGTCTTATTACCAAGACAGAGATCAGCTGGTGCGTGACCGAGACTGGTGGCTAAACCAATGGAAGAATGCGTACTGGCTGTCTCACCGTCTTCTGGGCTCGGAAGCAAGGATGTATTACGGTGATATCTATGACATGCCAGATGCCCTTGGTGAATTTGACGTGGTTATCTTAGGGTCCGTTCTTGAGCATCTATCGGACCCGATCAAGGCGATGACATCAGCAGCCCGCCGATCATCGCATGCTATCCAGATCATCACCCCGATGGTGGAAACCGACGATCGCATTGCTCATTTTCAAGGCGATTGTACAAAACCTGATGTAGATTATGTATTTTGGGTCTACTCCGAGGGGATCTACAAGCATGTTTTGAAGATGCTCGGCTTTGACATTGCAAAAATAGGCAAGTTCATGTTTAGGGCTAACTGGTCAGGTCAGGATGAACCTAGGTACGTCATTACCGCCATACGCGAGACAAATATCTAATGGGCGTCCTGGAATGGCTTCCTGAAGCAGCAACACCTCTGTGGTGATTGGCTTTCGTGGGGAGAATGGGCTGGTTCTTCGCTTCGCGCGGTGGTAACGACCTCTCCCGGTCACGCCGAGAAGGGCGACCAGGAATCGCAACATTTCTCCGGCAGTGGTTAAGGTCAGCTTCCTGATCTTGTCGATCAGGCGGCTGTCACTGCCGGATCCCGATAGTTTTTCTCCTTCGTCATCCACGCCATCAAAATCGCGCATAGCTCTGGTGCGCCTGGTTCGGGGCAAGACAGTCACCTGCCGGCTCGATGGGACGCGCATCTATGACCGTTGGGTCGGGATCTTCCACCTCGACGGGACGGGACGGGACATCGGAGAGATCGCCGTCGCAAACGGCAACGCGCTGGATTGCGGGCGATATTCCGGGGGGAGGTACCGTGACCTGGAGACCCGGGCGGCTCAGTCCAGGATTCGGCGGGCCGGGTACTGCTAGGCAGCGGAGTCGTGAAATTGACCCCATAGCCTACTCGATAGCCGATAGGTAACTCGACATGATCAAAGCCTTTGCGGCTTTGGTTAAGCGCTGATAGCTCGGCAGAGCTGTCGAGCACAATTCGCCGAACTTGGGTCTGGTTTCACTCGGAGATTACGCCTTAAAATTTCTACCAAATTCGCGACACAACCCACAAGCTATGGAAAATCTGAAGAATTTATTGCGTGTGCTGCTTAGTCAAGCGATAGCAAACGGGTCGTCCAGCACGTTGATCAGCGGCATCAGGAACTCGCCCGTGCCGGGATCGAGTGCATCGGCGTAAGCATCATCGATGGCCCCAACGGCATCGTTGACGCTGCCCGGCGTCCCATCGAACAGCTGCATGACCGCCAAGGCATCCTCGCCGTCCGACAAGCCCTTGATCACGGCGAAATACTTCCCGATGTCGGTCTTGCTGTCCAGATAAGCTCCATCGCTGGACCCTTCTGGTGCCCCGCCTAGAAATTCCAGAATGAACTGGCTCCGAGTGATGTCTCCAGCGTCCAGAACGCCCACCCAGAACGCCAGCCCGGAAGCATCAGGGTCGCGGCCCAGCACGTTTTCGTAGGCCAAGGTGGCAAAGATCTCGTTGGAGGTGCCCTCCGGGTAGAGGTCCCGAGTTTCGTCTTGATCCATGAAAAGCGCGGCCACCTCGTCTATGGTAGTGCCCTTGGCGATGGAGGTGGCCCAGAAGTTCAGCCCGTTGGCATCCGGCGCTCGGTTGAACATCGCGATGTAGAGTTCAATGATGCTTTCGAGCGCTTGCTCAGATAGTTCCGGCGCCCTGCCAAAGACTGTAAGGTCAATGCCCCCGGTGTCGAAGTCGAGGAACTCCATGTCCGTAAGGCTATCACCGTCGTCCCCGTTTGTCCGACGATCGGTGATCATCGTCGAGCCTGGGCCGAGGGCTAGGGTGTAACTGGATTGATTGCCAGAATAGACCGCAGTATCGAAGCCCGGCCCACCGACGATTTGATCATTGCCGGGGCCACCGGTGATGGTATCGGGGCCCTGGCTTCCAGTGAGCGTGTCATCCCTTGGGGATCCGGGGATCACATTCCCGGCAAACGCGGTGAGATCGAAATTGGCAGCCGCTGCAGTCTCGACGACGAAGTTGGCAATGGCCTCATGTCCTGCTCCGGTGGGGTGAACTCCATCCACGCTGAAATAGCTCTGATCATCCAGTGGGGCGTCATCGGCAAAGATGTTGCTTGTCACATTGTTGAAGCCATAGCTTTCGGGATCGTCTTCCAAATCGTCGACAAAAGAGGCGATATCAACGTATAGCGCGTTCTGTCCCTCCACCTCGTCGATGGAATCGACATAATCGGACAAAGTGTCATTGTACCTTTCGACGAGGACATTCAGGGTCAATGCCAAGAGGGAACCAGACGAGGCCTGAGTACCAAGAAACGCTCCGCCGACGGTTGGTTGACCGACGATCAGAAAATTGCTTGCGCCAACTGACTTCAAGGTGTCGACCGTGGTTTCGATGTTGTCGACGATCGTTTCATCTAGACGGAAAATATCCGGGATGTCCGAAACGCCGGCGTCTTCTAATTCCAGGAAGTCGTTACCGCCAATCCAGATTACAAAGACGTCTTGGTTGTTCGGCACCTGAATGGCACCGGTATCCACGAGCTCTGCAAACCCCTGAGCTTGCTGTACCGCGCCGGGTACTTCCGGTTCTTCAGTCGAAGAAGACACAGCACCGTAAGGCTACGGCGGGAGCCGTCTGACTTCGTCTACGATCCGATGATAAGTCCGACCTTATGTCAGATTTCATTCACCGCCCTCAAATCGAAGTTCTCTCAGCGGCCGATGGCGTTCGCCGT